>OIWQ01000649.1_pt1 | contig 45013 bp, 25 predicted proteins | sample 1587571 | NCBI WGS metagenome assembly OIWQ01 (sample SAMEA3888910, study PRJEB22519) | human gut metagenome | biome: human gut; feature: human-associated habitat; material: faeces | place: Denmark | collected 2010
GTTCGTTTTAAAGAAATTGAAGATTATAGTCATTATCAAACTGAATTAAATTTCGATGAATCTCTTTGAAATACAAGCTAATATTGATAGGATATTAGAATATGCTGCCGAGAACGGTGGAGATATAGGAGAAAGTGGTGCTGAGGAACTTGCGATTAGTGAAGAGGAACTCGGTGAGAAACTTTATGCTTATGCTTTTGTTATAGATCGTTATAACACTGATATAGCATTACTTAAACAATACAAGCAAGCTCTTGATGATCGTATTAAACGTACTGAGAAAAAGATTAAACGTCTTAAAGATGTTATAGCGGAATGTGCTTATAAGTACGGTGAACCGGTATTAAAGAAGAATACTGAAACTGGTATTAAAGAGCCTACTGGTAGTATGTCTCTTAAATATCCGAATATTACTATTAGTGTTCGTAAAGGTCAGGAAGTTGTTACAGATACGGAAATGTTTAATAGCTTTCTTAATCAAATGTATCAATACTTTGAAAATCCATCTGTTGATACAGTACCTGCGAACATTGATGCAATTAAAGGTTTTATTGATGTTAAACTTGATAAAGGTTTAAATCTTGATAAAGCCAATAAGATTAAAGCTATTCTCGCTGAACATGGAATTGCTTTTGAAGAAGGTGATTTCAAATTCTATGTTAATAGTACTAATCTTAAAGAAACATTAAATCAATCTCCTGAAGGTCTTGATGCTTGGACGCTTCAAGAAAAGGATATTGTTACAATTAAGAAATAAACTTCTATTGAAACAAAGTATATTATGCCTTTTGTAAATTATCAAAGACGTCCTCTCGTATTTAATGAAATGGGTAAACCTATCAATGATTTGAGTATGGAGGATGCTATTAAAGAAGCAAATCTCGATTATAAAGTAGGTATTAAAGAGACTCGTGTTCGTCTTGAAGATCCTGCTAATCCAGGTAGCTTTCTGTTATATAAAGTTCCTAACAGTTTTGCTACTTATAGAGAAGATACAAATCATGTATTTGGTGCTGTTGGTTCTAAGTACGAAGTTGTACAGAACTCTGTAGCTCTTGATTTTATTAATCAAATATGTGATTACGATAAGAGTGTTCGTATTGAAACTGCAGGTTGCTATAAGAATGGCGCAAGTATGCTTGTAACTGCAAAATTCCCTGATGCTATCACTATTGATAATAAAGATCTTATTGATAAGTATCTCTTATTTACCAATAGTCATGATGGTTCTGGATTAATCACGTGTGCTGTTACAAATATTCGTGTTATTTGTAATAATATGCTTAATCAAGCTATTAAAAATGCAACACAACAGTTTTCTTTTAAACATACAAAGAATGTTCACAACGCTATTATGAGTGCTGTGAATAGTATTCGTGCTACGCATATCTATCATGAAGCTATGCAAGAATCTATGCAAGCTCTTAAAGCCATTAATATTAAATCTAATAATATGACTGGCTTTGTGTATAATCTGTTTCTTAATGATGAACAACAAGAGCACATGAAGCTTAGAACTAATATCTTTGCTGCTGATAAGGATATTATTTCTACTAAAACTCAAAATAAAGTCAAAGCTGTTCTTGATACTATCGAGAATGGTGTTGGTCAAGAGTTACATCGTGGTACTGTGCTTTGGCTTTATAATGGTGTGAGTTGTTATCTGAATAATGTTGTTGATTATAAGTCTTCTGAAGATCGCTTTGAAGCTCTTACTAAAAAAGGTGCTTATAAGCTAAATCAAAAGGCTTATGATCTTGCCTTAACGGCACTAAGAGCTGCATAATGGAAGAAACTAAAACACATACGTGTTATATTGAAGTTGATGGGAATGTGATTACTCGTGATGCAAATGGAACTCTTATTCAAGAATTTACTGGTAATTGGTCTGTTTTGCATAAGGTGTATAGATTCGCTACTATGACCGCTGCTGAAAAGCAAAAGCATAAGCGTCTATCTCCTAATCTTTATATTGGTAGTATTAAGTATGTTATGAGGCATCCGGGTACTAACAATAGTTTTGTTGTTACTTCTACTCAAATTAAGAAGATTCTACCTTTCATTGTTAATGTGAATAAAGTTAGCTTTGGTGGACTGAGTGAATGTGGTGAAAGTGAAGGATACTATTAATACTTCTAAGCATAGTGCTGTTACAAGTGCTATGCTTAGTTCCGCTCCTGACCACACCATGTTCCCTACTGGGGTCTGAAAAGTGTTACTAATGCTACTATGATTATCATTAAATTGCATCGTTATCATAAGCCGTGATAATAATGCAAATGTTTGATAATGATAACTTCAATAAAGCCTCATAGAGACACTTTCTTTTATGATATGAACTAGTTATCGTCTGCCAATAGATAATTAATATATGAAGCCCGCAGGTGGCAAAAATGGCATTGTGGAGCATTGCAGACCCCGGTAGAGGGATAGATGTGGAACGGGGCGGAGCGTTCGCAATGACACGAGCAGGAGTATGAGTAGTATAGATACAAGAAGAGAGAGGACTGACAGTATTATCTGAAAGCCCTCTCTCATTTTTTTTAAGTCCAACAGAAGTCCTTACTTATTTAGTTCAACTATCATCTGTAATATTGGGTTCTGTTGCATATAGTATGTATTGTTCTTTGGTAAATAGAACATCTTGTTGTATTGATTGAATAACGGAATAGTTTTCTTAAATGCAATCCAACGTTTATCTTCATCTTTATATGTACCTCTATCATAAAGCATTTCTTCATCATCTACAATCATTGGAGCAATAAGTGTCCAATAAGCAAGATTAAGAACATTAGACATACTTGTTTCAAAAGGTATAGGTGCCTCCATAGTACGTTTATAGAATGAATAAAGACCCCAAGGTGAAGTTTCATAAAGTTCAGTTTGAACACCATAAATAGTATAACAAACAAGAGCAAAGAATCGATTTTCATCAAGTTCATCGTCATCATCTTTTGCAGCATATAGACTAGCAGCTACAAGAGATAAACCAACAAGAGTTGTAAAATTAAACATGGCTCTTTTTATATTAGCTTTTTGAGCTTGAGGTAGAGTATTATATCTAAAGTTTATATCTTTGAACCAATATAATAAACCGCAGAACCCATTGAATATAGCTTTAGCTTTAGTAGCAAAATCAATATCTTCGTCATTTTCTATAGCTTTATCAATAGTTTCTCTATAAGCACTTTTACCATTAGATAATAGAAAATTTATCATATCCATGTAAGCACCACTTCTATAAGATTCAAGACGTTCATCATATATAGTTTTACCAAAGCGTTTACCCCAATAACGAATGAAATTAGGACGAAGCCATTTACGGAATTGAAGTATCACCTCTCCCCACATCTTACCAGATAACATAGATTTATCGAAAGTATTGTAAATACCATGCAAACTATGATTAACACCTTTAACTTTACCTAAGAACTTAGCAAAATCTTCAAGAGTTATATTACTTTCAGCTTTAATTGAAGCGATACCATCTTTAAGTTCAAAAGCATCATATATAACTTGATTCTTTTCAAACTCAACTCTAGCATTCTTAAGACCTTCTTTATAAGCCTTAGCGTAATTAGATTTCCATTCGTTAGTAAAGTTATTAGCACGATAAGCAATAAATCGAGAAAGATAATCTATAAATTCAACGTTATTACCTTTAACAGATTCTTGTTTATCTTTATATGCTTTATACTTAGTATAAGTTTCATCATCAACCATATCTCTAAAGAGACGTTCTCTAAGTGAGAATACGAATTGATCATAATTCATAATAGTACCTGCAACAATGCGATGAGTTTGCATAGCTGACAAGAAAGTAGCGAATTGCAAATAATGCTCACCAATAGTATTAGGAGCAAACATCACATTATCCCATTTAGACATACTAAGAGAAACAATATTAGTCTTAGTATCTACTCCAGCTTCAATATGATCTTCAAAAATATTACCAGCTAACTTCATTAAAGCTGCATCAAGATTATTACAAGTATATTCACCAAGTGATGCCCATAATGATGGAAGAGCTTTAATATACATTTCATGAGCTTTAAGAAGTGTAGCTTTAGTAGTAAATTCACCACCAGTTGCTTCGCTTACAATATTGATATGACCTGTACCAATATTCTTTAAAGCAGCAGTTAAGTTCATCCACATAAGAGATTTACTATTAACTGTATGAAGTATATTAAGAAGTTGATCAGTTAATGTATTAATACGATTCTTACCTTCAAAAGCATCATAGAATTTCTTAAATCTATCAAAAGCTTCTGTTTCTTTACCTTTACGAGAAACAACTTCAGTTTTATGAGTATAAAGAGATAGAATCTTATTAATAACATTCTTACTCTTAACACCATATTCACGAGCTTGGAACTCAGGCATAGCAAGAATAGTTTGCAGAAGATTAAGTTCAGGCTCAAAGTCACGATTAACTTTAATACGTTTAAGCTGATTAATATAATTAAGAGTAACATTCATAGGGTCAAAGTTCATACGATCTCTAACATCACCTAATTGTTTATCAGATAACTCTTTATTATATTCGATAATATCTGCAATAGAAGTAATAGGTTTATAATAGCCTCTATGTTTAGCTATTTTATTAGCTTTTTCAATTAGAGCATCATAAGCTTCTTTATTTGTAATAGCGTAGAGATCATACTTAATACGACCTATAACTTCTGGACGATTAAGTGCAGTAGCTTTAAGATAGTATTGAGTCTCTCCACTAAGTGTATTTTTATAATCATCTTCTTGTAATTCGTGATAACCAGCAAGTTGTTTAAGAGCATTCACATGATTAGCAGATATGAAAGTCGGGAAGAAACTAGCAGATCTAACAGTGTTAGGCATTGCAACATCATTAAGTTCTGCAAACATTTCTTGCATTTCAACTATCATATCAATATCAGAATGAGTAAGTTTACTAAACTTAGCGTCTCTATAATCAGCTTTCGCAGTTTGAACTTGAAGAAGAACTCGATTAGTAGTTTGACCTCTAACACTAAGTTTAATATTATTAGCTTCAGCAAATTTCTTACGAATCTTAGATTTATAGACACGTTCAATTATCTTAGTATAATAGTATGCTTCTTCGGCACTAAGATTAGGAAAATACTTCTTAGGATTATTATATACATCTTCAAGATCGAGTTCAAGTCTACCTTTAATAATTTTAGCAGGCATTGAAACATTCATAGTAGAGTATATAGTTTTACCTACAGCATGAACTCTTTTCTTATGTTCTTTCTCAAGTTTAGCAAGAGCATCTTGAGCTTTCTTAACTGTAGCAAAATCGTCAGATTCTAATAGAGGTTCTAACTCAGATCTTCTCTTAATATAATCATCGTATTCACGAGCTTTACCAATTTGATAATCATAGTTGGCTTTAGTCATATCAAACGGTGTAACAAGTTGACAATTAGCTTCATTAATGAATCTAGCTCTAAAGTCATTAGAACGAGATTGAGAAAAAGTCATATCAGGTTTACCATTAGACTTTTCTTTATAGAATCTATCATACTTCTTAAATAATGCGAATGTACGCTTATTATTATTGAAAGCAAATTCAGTAGCATTAAGAGTATGGAACTCATATTGAGAAAGAACTGTATCAATGATTGGAATACCACTTTGAGCAGCAGAATCTAACCATTTAATAACAGTAGATAAATCAAGATTATCACCGAGCATACGACGAATATTCTCTTGAATATCTCTTTCATTTATAGTATAAACGCCAATTTCATCAGCATTAAAACCGTTTTCAACAAGCTTATCTTGGATATACTTAAATTTAGTATTGAAAGCAGGATTATGACTTCTTTGATTGATTAAGAAACCAAAGTAAATCTTAGAAGCATCAACAACTTTACGTTTAAGAGGCATAATCTCAGCATATAAACCTTTAAGATTAAGAAGAGCTTCATTAAATTCTGCAACACTATCTTTAGTATTTTGAGAAGCATTTTCAAAACTAGCTTCGTCAATAGGATTTAGATCTTCAATATAAGCTTGAGACTTTATAAGACTACTGAGTTTATTCAGATCAGTAACCCATTGTTTACGATCAGCAACAGTACCTTTAGTCCAAAGCTTAAATATAGTATCAGTATCCATTGGCATTTGAATAGCTTTAATCATATCTTTAACATTCTCTAGTATATTAGCATTATACTTGAATGTTTCAACATAATTAGGAAGACTATTCATATCTCTACCAAGTCTAGCAATTTCACTTTGAGCTTTAGCATCAAGCTTATCAAGATTAGTATTGAGTTCACCCATGAGATTCATTTCATCTCTAAGAAGTTTAGTATTACCGATAGCAGTCTTTTCAACTTCATAAAGAGTATTAATAAATTCAAGGTTTGACATACTAATTCCAGTATTATCATCAGCTATGAACTCTGTATCTAAGACTTTAGAGAACTTAGGAGTTGAGCTATTAATAGTATGAACAGTGGTATTAAGATCTTTTTTAATACCAATGTAATCAACTATAATATCATTGATACCATCAGCTTGAATTGCACTAACGTTAGTTGGATTTAGCCTTTGAATAAGCCTGTCTAAGCCCTTAAAAAGTTGTCCTTGTATTGTTAGTTGTTTCAATTGAGAAAGCGTCTCTCCGTTGCCGACAAGTGCCAAATTTTGGATTTCCGAGGGCAGTGTATCGGTATCGAAAGTGTCATTGATAGCTGCCTGCAATGGGATAGTAGTAATAGCAGAAGTATCAATAAGACCTCTATATGTATCAGATTCATTACCAATATAAATTGTATAATCAGCGTTACTTGTAGCAGCATCTATAGCTGACGTAAGACTGTTATGAGTTTCTACATTAGTAACAGATGAATTAAATCTACGATAGAACTTACTCAAAATAGTAGCAAGTTTCTCGTATATTTCTTGAGCTTCAATATTATATTTATAATAATCATTAGCTGTAGTAAGATATTCAGATTTAAACGTTTTATTAATAGGATAATAGAACGTACAATCATTAATATCAAAACGCTTATAAAGCATACCTTCAGGTAATTGAGCTTTGTAAGTCTTTTTAAGACCAGTAAGTTCTTTATCAATTACCTTTTCACGAGTCTTAAGATATATATCATCAGCATAACTAGAATTATTTACATATCTAGTAGGTTCAAAAATCATTTGACCAACGATGTTCCAAATATCATTATGTTTAATACCAATAGCATTTTTAATAACACTATTAAGAGCATCTTCTATATACTTACGAGTTTCAAGATCAACATCTTTATGCCATTCATTAGCTACTGCACCTTTAAGATCAAATACAGCTCTAGAGAAATTACTCTTAGTAATCTTAGTAAAAGTTGGAGTTTGATCTTTAACTTTACTCTTCTTACCATTAGTATCATAAATATATTCAGGTTTCATATATTTAACGATACGAGTATTCTCTGAATTAGCACGAACAAAAGCTTCAATGAAAACATCAAGTTCTTCGTTAGTTCTAAGAAGAATATTATCTTCATTTGCTTGACTAGAATAAAGAGCTTCAGCATAGTTATAAAGAGCAGCATTTTCTGAACGGAAGTTACTACCACCATCAGTAATACCTTGTTCTCTCATAGCTAATCTAATATCTCTGTCACTAGTACCGTCGATAGATTCAAAACTAATAGAATCAAATTGATCTCCCCATGAAGTCTTATAAGCACTTACATAGTTACCATTTTTAGTTTTGAATTTACCATAAAGATCAATAGGAATATACTTAGAAAGATTACGACCAAAATCAAGTTTATTAACCCAGAATGCGTATTTAACTAAGTTCTCACCAAGAATACGACAATACTCATCAGGACTATTAATAAGCTGAAAGAATGTATCTCTAGTAAAATCAACATCATCACTTTCCTTAGTTGAAATAGAAATATATCCAGTTCTTACAATTGTACTCTCCATAGTATTAGGAGAAAGCAATGAAAGAATATGATTAGGATTAAGTCTAAGATTACCTTTAGTAACATATTGACCATTTACAGCAACATATCTACCATCAGTAAGTGTATTCTTAACCATAGCTAATTGAATACCAACAGGTAATTCTTTAAACATAGCTATTTTTTCATCATGAGTATAATTTCTACTTTCAAGTTCATTGTACCAATTTTTAAGATTGACATTAGTAAGAGCTAAATCAACAGCACCTTTGAATTTAAATTCATTAGTTTGTTCGTCTTTAACAATATTAACACATCCTAATAACTTAGCACGTTCAGCAAGAAGTGTTTCCGGACTTTTACTGTTATCATTAAAGAAAGGCATTTGTCTAACTTTATCAATAATAGCATAATTAACCAGAGCTTCTCTAAGTTCAGGATTATTAATCTGTTTAAGCTTAGCCATACAATAATTAATCTTATCTTTGAAAGCAGGATTCTCACTAATGAAGAGATCATGAAACATATTAACAGAGATCTCATTAGTAGAATACAATTGTTGTTGAAGAATAGGATAAGCACTATCTTCAATTTCCCAATTAGTATTAACAACTGACGGAAATATAGCTTCAATCATTGATTTATCACCAATTCTAAAAGGGGATTTAGGTTTATCAAGTTGAATTACCTTACCATCAGAATCCTTATTTTCAAGAAGATAATCATTAGCTTTAAGCAACCAATTATCAATGACTTCACCTTTATCAGTAATTGCATTTACACTATAGTATTTATAGAGTAATTCATTGCGCATATTCTCAGGAATACCTGCATCTTTAGCATTCTGAATAAGAGTATTAACATTATGCTCAAGCATTGCAATAGATTCAAAGAGCTTATTACTTTCAGAAGTCTTAGGACCAGCACCTTTCTTTTCAGTAATAAGACATCCTTGTGCACGTTTCATAGCATTTACAGCTTTATCAACGTACATATAGTAATCTAAAACTTCAAGTTGTCGATTAAGATAATTAGCATAAGCTTCAAAATCTTCAACTGTATGTTTATAGTTTTGACCTTCTTTAAATAGAGAATCAAGTTCAGTAATAGTTTTAGCTTTATTCTGAATCTTACTATCTACTTCGTATGCAGTAACACCAACTTCATTTGCAAGAGCTTCAATAAATCTAGACATAGCATGAGTTTGTTTCATGTTTATTGTATGACCATGTTCGTGAGCTTTCGCAATCGCCATATTACTAAGATCTTCTTGTGCAAGATATTTACTAAGTTTAGTAATAACATCTTTAAGACCTACATTATCTTGTGTAGTTTCAAAATAACTCTTAGCAAAAGCTTTAAGACTATTACCTTTATCAGCAAGAAGTTTACTCATAGTAGCAACAGCGTCAATCATATAATCACTGCGTACATTATGGAAACTAATATTAGTAAAGTTATTAGAGTTTTCAATAGACTTAATTGAAATATTCGTAACAAAATCAGTAATGATTTGCTGAGATTCAATAAGAGCAGAATAGATATATCTATTAGTACCTTCAACTTTAGCATTGTCAGCATTAAGATTAGCATTCCAACTTATAGGGAATGAAGCAAGTAAAGCGGTATTACCAATAGTATATGTATTCATATTAAACCAAAGATTATCTTTAACAGCATCAAGAATATGAGATGTTAATTCAGAACGCTGTGCAGATATAGGCTCACCATTTATATCAGTCCAAGTACCATAATCATTATTATAAAGAGAACGACACCAAACTGTAACGCTATTAGAAGCTACATCTACTTGAACACTGTGTTCACCATTAGATAATCTTTCATCTTTAAAGCATTTAAGAATCTGCTTTCTAGCCCATTCAGCTTTATTAGGAATATCTTCACTATAACCTTTAATATCACTGAAATTAAGTCTAATAGGAATAGCAAATTCATCAGACAACATAGTCTGTGTAAATCCCATTATAGATAGAGCATTATCCGCTGCAATGGATTGACCTTTAAGAACTGCAATATTATTATTAATATTACGAATCTTAATCTGATCAATAAGAAAATGCTGATTCATCATAGAGTTATCATAACCAGCAATTCTATTTATATAAGCAGCAGCAGCTTTACTATGATCAAACTCATTGGGTTTCTCTTTATTAAGAGTATTCTTAATATCAGAGTGAATACCAATCCAAGTATCAATTATAGCATTATCCTTAGCAGCTCTAGGCATACGACGATATTCATTAAGACTATTCCATTTTGGAGTAACAGTTTCTTTAATGAATTTCTCGTATTTAGCATCATAATCACTCTTAGCTTTTTTAAGTTTAGAGTAAATACTAGCTTTAGTATCATATAATGCTTTAAGTTCTGCATCAGATATAGCCGGATTCATATTTGCAGCATTATAAGCTTCAATCTCGGCAGACTTTAATTCCATAGCTTTAGCAAGCGCATTACGCTCGGATACGTTCTTTGAATAGAAGCGTTGTTGCTGTAGATTCTTATATTCTTGCTTTAAGCGTCTTATAACAGAATCATCAATACTAGCTTGTGCATTGATTTTAGCATTAATATCTGCAAGTTCATTAACTAATGGAATCTTTTCTTTCAGATATGCATTTTTAAGTGCATCTTTAGTTTTACTAAAGTAAACATCAGAAACGTATTCCAAAGATTGACGTTTATAAGTATCACTATCATTTTTAGTATATTCAACATATTGTCCATCAATAACGTCAAATTCTTTCATAGATAAGTAGATACTATCAATATCGTAGTCCCAACCAGTACGAGTAACAAGATGTTCAGGAACTATAGCTTGACTAGCACCATTATTCAGAACTCCTACAACTTTAGCAATGAACATAGATTGATGACCCTCAGTAGGAATACGAATACCAAACATCGTTCTAAGATTCTCTGGAACACTATTCAAATCAAGATTACCATTAGCATCTAATTTAAATCGAGAATCCCAATTATTAAGTATAATCTCAGCAGGATGAAAGACTTTAGTACCATCAGCTTTAGTTTCCCAATATTCACTTTGAAGTTTAAAGTCAGCATTTTTCTTAATTATAGGCGTACCGTTAGCATCTCTTTTAATCGTACCATCTTCATTAAGTTCGGCCCGAGATTGCCAATAATCATCAGAGAACTTAATTTGACCTTCAAGATACATACGTTGAACATTAGCTTGAGTCCCTTCAACAATCCCTTTTTTGTCCAACGTAACAGCAGCGGGTTGTAAGAAAGTATCAGGTTGAATAGTAACGTGAGCACCTTTAAGTTTAAGATTAGTAACACGACGTGTAATACGAGCTAATAGAACTGATTCAATACGACTCTTAATCGTAGGATGATAAAAAGGTATAAAAGGTTTACCATTAACAACAACAGTAGCTTTTATGAAATTTCTATCAATTTCAGTTTCATTAAAATATCTACGAAGATCTGCAAGAACTAAATCGAGATCAACACCGATAACATTTCTGAGACCACCGTCAGTTTCAATTGAAGTATATTTAATATTACCGTCATTAGTAATAGCACCCCAATCAGCCAACAAACGATACATCTCATCATTTGCATTAGCAGAAAGTAACATCTGATAATACTCAAAAGCTCCTGAACCATCATAAGAATAATCTCCAGTTTTACCTTTACGAACAGTACTACCTATAGTATAATCTCCATTAAATACAAGGTTATCAAGAATACGCTTTTGAAGCTGAGTACCAATCTTATTCTCTTCATCCATAAGATGCGAAGGAACTTGTTGTTGAATATAGAGGTTACTATGACTAAGAGTATGTTTAAAATCTTCAACACCTTTAGGATAACCTTTTAATTCAAGACGTTTGGTAGCTTCATTATACTGAATATTAAGAGTAGCTTTTGTACCATTAGTATAAGTGTATTTACCATTTGCGTCTAAAATAGGGAAACCTTTAGAATCAACTGCAATATCTCTAGATATATCAAAGAGTTGAACTTTAGGCATACCACCAACTTTATGACCAGATTCAAAGTTAATAGAATCAATACCTTCTTGTTTCATCCAATCATAAAGAGTTTCATAACCAGTACCTTTGTACATACGTTTGAATATAACAAGGGTACTATTCTTATCTTGATGCGAAAACACAATATCAGTATTAAATCTATTATTAAGCGTAGACTTACCACGTTTATAGAAGTAATACTTTAACTGTTCAACAATACGTGCATAATCACTAGGACTAATAGGTGTATCCTCATCAGCAACAATATCAGCTAAAGTTCTACCAGAAGGTAAAGTAAAACTATCATAATCACCCATAGCTTTGAAACGTCTAATACACTCATCTTGTGTAATAACATTGAAAGCATCGGCAGTTGTAATAGTCTTAGAACCAAAGCGTCTATTAAGTTCATCAGAAGTTGCTTTATCATTTGCAAATGGTTCAAGCATCTTCTGTAACATATTGTCTTTAAGATTAACATCAGATACAACAATCTGTGTATATGTAGTATTAGAACGAGTAGTGGAACCCGGTCTTACACCTTGAGATGCACGCTTAGCCCAATCAAGAGCATTCTTAAATTCAAAAGTATAACCAGTGAATATCTCTTGAATAGCTATATCAGCTACGTAATGATTACAAAGAAGATTAGAAACAACATAACCCCAATAACGATCATTTTTATAATCTTCAGGAAGAGTTTCATTAAGAGCTTTAAGTTGATTCTTATATGTAAGAGTCGATTGAATATTATCTCTAACAGGAGCTAGATAATCAAAAGCATCTTGAAGATGACTATTGATTCTATCAACAAACATTCGCATATAAGCATTATCAATAACATCGCCGTAAGCAGTATTGAAATCTTCACCACAAATCATGAACGGTTCGAATTTACCGAATGAACTTGCGGCATTAGGATGAAGCTCATTAAAAGCATCTTCAATATAATCTATAATGCTTCTTACAATAGTATTACCGTTAGCATCAGTATATCTAAAATTAAGATTACCAAATTTAAAGATATTACCTGTAGGCTTACCGTTTTTAAGAAGAGCTTTACCATCCCAAAATATAGGAGCTTGAAGACCTTCAAATATATCTTTATCAAAAGCACGACTTTCATAAAAAGCTCTAAAGGCAGCTTCTGCATCACCATTATGATCACTAATCATTCTACCACGTTCATCTGAATCTAAAGAATTAAATTCTTGACGAACATCATCTTCTGGTCTAAGATATTCTTTCTTAATAGAAAGAGTTTGAGTATTAGCATCATAATCAAATAACAGACGTCTAGCTTCAAGCATCATTTCCATTTCAGTACGGAAAGTATCTTTCACACGTTGAAATAGATAATTAGATTCAAGATCGTTAGTACGAGCTATTCGATAATTAACGAAAGTACCGTCGGTATCTATAAGTTTAAATGGAAGACTTCTTTTAATAGCATTAGGTTCAGTAAGAGTATTTCCAGTTACAAATTCATATATACGAGACGCATCAGCAGAAGGTAATGAGTAACGTCCTTGAAATTGACGAAGAATAACATCGCGTGTCCAAATATAATCATGCATATCAACATAAGGAGTTCCAATACCTTGATCACGATTAGACATACCATTAAATCTAGAATATTGAAAAGCTTTAACAGCTTCAACATTAACAGGATTTACAGCATCAAGAATACGATAACCATTTTCGTCAAGTATAGCATTACCATTTTCATCTTTTCTAAAATTAAAGAAACCTTTACCATCACCACCCATACCATTACCAAGATTCCAAATAAGAGGATGATATTTAGTACCTTTAGATTTTAAGAAATCATTGAAACGATATTTCATGAGTTCTACATTAACTTCACCAATACGATTAACAATACCTTGAAGCATTGATGTAATATGATTATAGAACTCAGGAGTATATTCTTGTTCACCTTGAACATTAATGTAAGACAAATCAACTTTAATAGCCGGATCACAACCACCTACAGTTGCAAGAATATTAATACGACCACGCATATCATCTACAACAGAATCAATTTCATCTCCTGCTTTGAAGCCTTCATAAAACAATCTTTTGATTCTACGTGATTGACGATCTTTAGCTTTTTCACTTTGCTTATCAGTAACATTAGCTTTAATTTGATTAAGAATCTTATCGAATACACCATCAATATTAACAAGTTCAGTCTCAATTTTCTGATATACAAGTTTATTAACTTTATTATCATCATTTCCGTCATGATATAAAGCTTTAATTACATCAAAAGGAACACTAAATTTAATAGATAAATAATTAAATATAGTATTAGGAGACCAATTGATACCAACATTGTTAGATTTATACAATAAAGTATTTACTTTATCAGTAATAGATTTACCAGTTTTATATATAGCATTAATATCATACTGAACAGCGGCACGACTACCAACATATTGAAACTTATTACTAAGAATACTACGATATTGATTATAGATATTAGTAGTAGCAAATGATTGACGATTACTCTCTTTAACAGAATAAGCAAGACTATAATCGCTTTCTGACATATTGTAACTCATAGTCTCACTTTGAGTAACAACAGTCGTAGCCATATCAACAGATGCCATGTACATATTGTAGAATATTTCTTTACGTTCAATAGTACTAGCATCATCATTTGGAAGAATCTCAATTTGATCAATAATAGGTTGAAGCTGACCATTATAAACAGATTCAGAAGTAACTTTAAGACTATTTATAAGCTCTTCTTTATTAGCTGCGTAACGAGTAGCATCAATCAAAGAGTTCCAAAGAACGTTAATATCGAATGGCATTGCTAAACCATATTTATTATAATACGAAGCAGTACCATTAAATTGAGAATCTTCAAGTGTAGCAAACAGATTACTTTGATTATTATAAATCATTTCTGTAAGCATACGTTTGAATCGAGAAGAAGCAGTATTCTTACGATCAACTTTAAATTGAAGAGAACTATTCCAAGACTTATTGATATTTTGCTCATCAGTCATGGAAGCACCATTAATCTCTCCCATAGTCATGTGATCTTCAACATCGAAATCATTAATATCAGCCATAAATTCGGCTTTATAATAATTAATAAAATTCTGCCAAATACCTTGATCATCAAGATTATCAAGTTGATCTGCAAGTCTAAGAAGATTATTCATCTTACTTTCATAACTAGTAAGAAGAGCATCATTATCTATAGCTTCATCAGTTGCTCCAGCAGCTTCAAGTTCATCAAGACGATTATTGTATTGAGCTGCAAATCCTAAATAACCAACATCAGGATTATCATTTTGAGCATACTGACGCAATACAGTAGCAATTAAAGAACGAATTGTAACACCATTCTTAAAATCTTTGTAAGTAAGATTTTTGAATTGAGGTTCAAGTCTAAAAGCAATAGCAGCAAAAATACGATTTAAATACATTTGCTCACTATCAGCAATAAAAGGATAACCGTCATCATACAGAACTTGTGCTTTCTTAGCAGGTGTATGTTTATGAAATGACCTTATTTCCGGCTCTCCCTGCTCGTTTAATGGTACGGTAATACTTTTAGTCAAGCGTTCTATATTATTGCCATAGACGCTCTGAAAAGTGGCAAATTGAGCGTCTGTCAGTCCTGCATTTTGGACAGCACGAAGCAAAACCCAGTCCCCATACTCGGATGTAAACGAAGCAGATTTAAGAGCATCATAATCAGCTTTAGCAACAGCACGTGCTTTAACAGGATCATTAGGATAGAGCTTCTTTGCCCTATCCCATAGATCTTGAAAACACTTACTATCAGTATAGCTATCACCAACTTTAATCTGAGGGATAATATTACAATCTAAACCCATAGTAGAAGTTTTATACGTTTAACAAATACGTTTATTAGTTTCATCTAAGTTACTATTTTTATTCAAGCTATCAACCGAATCATGTAAATATTTTACAGCTTCGAGAACTTGTGCAGCTTTGATATTACTATCGGAACTAGTACCAAGTCTAGCCCTACGACGAGGAGTAGTTTGCGTAGGAGATTCAGCAGTAGCGTTTGCATCACCATTTGCAACTGTATTAACAGCATTTTGAACTTCTGTAGTCGTAGATTCAACAGTAGATGTAGCAGACGTTCCGCTCCCTACCACAGCTCCTTCTCTACCGGGGACTGGAGAGTTCATCCGAATACCATAAGTAATACCATCAGGTTCCATATCTCTAAAGTCTTTATTATAGATTCTATTAAGAACATCATTAAAACGTTCCATAAGAGAATCAGTTTTAACTTCAGTATCTTTGAAACCAAAGATCTTCTCAAATATATTAAGAAGAATTCTTTTAAACTTCTCCCAAAACGTAGGAGTTTCAAGATTCTCAGAACCTTCAACACGTTCAGTAGTAGAATGAAGTTCATTGAGAAGTCTAAAGATACGAGGATCAGTTAGAGAATAAGTTACAATTTCAGAGATAGCATCTTTACCATTAATAACATTCTTAGTACCTTTAGCACGATCTTTAAGTTTAGTATCAATAGATTCAGATATACTAGAGATTTCTTGACTAATAATTTCAATAAATCTATTAGCAATACCTTTATCACTAAGCATATCTTTTAAGAATCTCTCACGATCATTTAAATCAGTTTTACTTGTAAGTTCAGCACGAGTATTTATAACAGCTTGATTAAAATCAGCAAACCACTCTTGCCACTCTTTATTATTATAATCAATAAGAGCTTCACGTTTAGCAAGTAATTCAGGATTATTAATATCTCGATGAGTAGCATTAAAGAATTTCATAATATAAGTATGAATCATCTCATGAGCTAGAGTACGAGTTAAATAACCTTGATGTTCCTTACGATTAGCATGATCATAATTGTAGTTAATATCAATCCTAAATTGATTACGATAAAAACCATCATCAGCAATCTTAACAGGATCAGTATAACCTTCGCTTTCAATATTAATCTTAGCTTCACTTACATTATGCTTAATATAAACTGGATTAATACCAGCTTCATATTCAAGTATATTAGCAAGTTTAGAGATACTAGACCAATCTTCTTTATAACGATCAGCATCTTGAACTGTTTTAAGTAATTCAACGGGATCATAAAAACGCTGAGGAACATCAGTTTTAGTATCAAATGCTTTTGTTGCAATAGAAAACTTAATAGGAGCGTTTCCGGCAATAGTAACATTACTTATAACATTTCCATATCTATCTTTAACTGAAGCTACATCTGAATATCTAGCATTAGTTGCCATATAATAGTCATATATATCTTCATAACGTTCGCCTGTAACTGGATCTGTATATCCAGTAGTATAAGAACTACCAGTAGAATCTTTAGCTACAGCAATTCCATCTTTAAGACCGAATTGACGAACTAGATTAGGAATTATACTATTAAGTTTGTTATTAAACTTTTGAACATCAGCAGGAGTATCTAAGTAATAAACAGTATGTGGATAACTAGGATGATTTAAAGCACCATTATAGTTAGCAACATCAAGTTTATTACTAGAAGTATAATGAATAACAGCGTCACGTCCATCAATAATAGTTTGAATAAACTTATGATAAGCTTCTTTACCTTTACCATCACCAAGAATAGCTTTGAGCATTACATAACGTTTACTACCATCACCATTGTTACCAGATTGAAAATAAATATCATCTTGAACGGCACTACTACGTTCATTACATATAATAATATTTTGAAGTCTATTAGAAATATCAAGTCTAGCTTCGGTTATATTACCAGTATTAAGAGCAAGAATTTCTTTAATAGCATCACCAATATATTTTGTATATTTACTTAATTTACTAATACGAGCTTCTTCTGTTTCATCAGTGATAGAACCCATAATAGTATTAGGATATATAGGGAATACAGTATTAAGTGAATCAGTTTGAGGTATAACAACAACTTCATGACGTCTATTACCAATAAAAGTATCAGCTACATGAGGTGTTGCAAACTTATCTATATTCTGAACAATACCACCAGTTTTAGGATCTCTACCAACACCATTCTCATCAATAGCTAGTATTTGAACTCTAGGTTTACCTTTAGAATCAAGAACATCTTTAGTAGGCTTAATAGAATCTAATAAAGAATTACGATGATGCATAATAGGTAATCCATGTTTAGCTTCATGATCTTCGTTGCGAGCTTCATCATTAATTAGTATTCTACCAGCACTAATATGACTTATTCTAAAAGTATTAGAACCTGTAAAGCGAATATCATTACGAATAGCTTGATTATTACGGAAGATCATTTCATGACGATTAACAGCGTCATTGAAATGTTTCGTAATAGCCGTAGCATTCATAATACTATCCATATTTGAATGATTAATTCTAGAAGCAGGAAATAAATCAGTACAAATTTGATATATTTGATTAAATGAAAGAGCTACATTATCAATAGAAATTTCACCGTCAGTATCACCTGTATATTCAGAATCAACAACCCCAATCATTGTCTGACTATTCATAATATCTTTAATCTGCTTAGATGTAAGATTAGAATACACAAGTTCTTTAAGTGTATCCATTAGCTTCTTAAAGCGATCTTTTCTAAACTGATCAAAGATAATATCAATGTTACGTTCAGAATTCTCTCTTTCTTTAGCAGATATATTATTACGAGGATTAAAAGCAATATCGTAATGATACATGAATCTAAATAGCTCTCTTTGATATTCAGCAAAGGTTTTAGCCATATCATCAGTAAATGCAAATTTACGTGGATAATACACACCATTCGCACCTTGAACTGTATACGCTATACCATTTGTAATAGTTTCGAGTTTAGGAATAGAACCTAATTTATATTCTTTACCATTACGATTCATTACAACATCATAAGAAGCTCTATTAGGATTCTCTTCTAAATCAGTTTGAACTACAGTAACCTCATCACCTTCTTTAATACCATCAAGTAACTCATAAATACCTAAGTTAGTAGCAGTACTATTACCTAGAATATTCTCAGGAGCACCGTTAGGACTAAAGTTAATATCTAGGCCTTCATGATATGTTTTACCTTTAATCTCAGGTGTACGATTAATAAAATCAAGAACTTGAGCTTCTGTTAAAGGTAAACCATTAGTAGGAGCAACATCTATAAGATCATAAAAGAAACTATAATTATTATAAAGCTCTTTATAAGTAGCATCTTTAGTTACTGCAAATCTAGCACTATAGTAATCACGTCTATTCTTAAATTCATTATGAAGATAATTAGTAATATTCATAATAGACATGATTTCAGGTATGAGTTCTTTGTAGTTATCACCACGATATTCACGCATACCATTAACAAGATCATAATAGTTAATCTTATTAATTCTAAAACCACTTCTATCACTAATAAAAGCAACAAGCGTACTAAAGAGATTAAGATTATCAACAAAGATACCACCTAAGTCTTGAGCAATCATAGCAAATTTGTTATGAAGAGTTTCGTCAAGGCGTATAGCAATAGCATCGGAATTATAATCTGTAGATTGAGTAAGAACTTGTGCAAACTTAGCAACAAGATCAGATTCATAAACAGTATTCAGAGCATCTGTAAGAGATTGCATATCTGATAACCATTTAGATTCATCTTTATATAAACTCTTAAGATTATCAAGAGCATTGATAGCATTACGACAATTTTCAGCAGTATTCAGTCGAATTGAATTTCCACCTTCATCAATATTAATACTAACAGCAGCTGCAACTTTCTTAGCAGTTTCAATAATCTTAGTTTCAACACCGGTAAGTTTAGCGTCTGTAAAGTACTTATTCATTAGAGCTTTAATATAAGCATCAGAAGCATACTTACTACCAACTTTAGTGTTTCTAAGTAGCTTTGGAATCAGCACTAAAGCGTTTATCAAATCCGTGTCGAATAGTGCCAAATTTACCCCCTCTTGGCTCATTAGAGACGTTAAAAATTCAAGCATGGATTTAGTATCAATGCCCTCAATTTTGAAGTCTATAAGGGGCTGATTTGAAGCCGTTACAAACTCGATTGGCGCATCATCGGTATTAGTAGAACTTTCATCACTTACAAATTCAGTAGTAATACCATTAGCACTAGAAACAGTTTCTGTAATCTCAGTTTTAGGAGCAATAGTTTCATCAGTGGAACTCTGTTGAGCTTTGTAGTCCCCGGTAGGAGGCAAGGACTGGTCAGGAGCGGAGCTTTGTGTTTGTCTAGCAATGAGAATATAATCATCGTTAGGAGTTGCCATATTAGCGGGAGTAAGCACATAACGATTAAGTTGATTCTCAAAACCTTCAATAACAATACCAACATCTTTACGAGGATTCGGAGTATTAAGCATTCTATATTCAACACCACCAATAGATACATATAAAGCATATTTAGAATTCTTACGACCTAAATTATCTTCTATAGTATTATTGATAATATCAAATTTAGTTTGCATACTCTTAGCTTCCTGCATAATTTTGTTAGTAAGAGCATTAATATCACTCTTTGTAGTTTCATTTAAACCAAAATGAACATCAGCTAAGAAACTAGGCAGAGGTCTACCACTTTGTTCAAGAACTTGAGCAGTATAACGACTAAGATGCCACAAATAACTATTAAGTTCAGCACTAAGATCACCATTATTTATGCTAGGTGCATATTCAACTTCTGTTTTAGTAACAGCGTCAATCCAATTGAATCTACGACCAAAGAATATATTATCGAATATAGAGTATTTAGCAGCAATACGAGTAACAATCCATTTAAGATTTGTAGTCGTAAGAGTATCAAATGAATTATCTAAAGCTCTATTAGTAGCATCATTGAATTCTTTAATTTCTTCAAGAAGCATTGCATCTTTAGAAGTAAGAGATTTGCTTTTACGTCTATTCTCAATAACGTTAGCAAGAGGTGAATCTGTAACTTGAGATTCAGACATAAGAACATCATAGAGACTAGAAGCTTCACTAGATAAAGGTTTAATACCTTCAAATTCTCTATAAGATCTACCAAATGTACCGCTACCTATCGGTGCAGCATTTGAATCTTCTTCTGTTGCAAGCGCATCACGTTCTTCTTGTTGTCTCGCTTGACGTTCTTGTTCTGCTTTAAGTGCAGCTTCTCTACGAGCGTTAGCGGCTTTAGTGTCAGATTCTTGTCTTTGTAGTCTAGCAAGACGGGCATTATATGCAGCTTTTCTTGTGTCTGAATCAGAGAACTTTGATTCATCCGCTTGTAAAGCTTCAGAAGTTTGATACGTATTAAGTTCATCAGTTAGATCTTTATCAGTAGAGGCTTTGATTTCATCTTCATATAATTTTATTTGATCTTTAATATCTTCAAATCCATTACCATTACGATAATAATCAAGTTCAGCATCAATAGCAGTTCTTCTATTTTCATAGAATCGTTTAGCTTCTTCTGGATTAGTAAGATTAGATAAAAGAGTTCTAGCTTGTTGAGCAGCCTCTTTATCATCTTTATTTAAATTAAGAGCTTCAATGTTTTTAGTCGCTGTATCTCGAATATTACTAATATCACTAAGAGTTTTATTGTAAGATTCAAGTTTACTATTAGCACCTTTAAGAGCTATTTTAAGACCTAATAATTGTTCAGCAGTAGCATCTTTAGGAGCATTAGTGATTGCATTTTCAAGTTCACTTATTTGTTTCTTAAGACTAGCAATCATTTTATCGTAAACACTTAATGCAGCTTTAGCATCTTCAAGAGTTGCATTATTTTCAGCATAAGTATTTATATCAGCTTTCTTAGCTATACGAATATTATCGTCTGTATATTTAGAATCAACATAATTACTAAGATACTCTTTAGATTCAGCAGCACGCTTTTGATATTCAGCAGGATTAGCTGTAATAGCTTCGAGTTCTAGTTCATTAAGTCTTTTTTGAGCTTCAAGAGTAGCAATACGACGTTGATATTCATAGAGATTTTTGTCGGTAGTACCATTGACTGCATCGAAATGTTTATTGTAAATATCTTCAACAGCTTCAATCTTATTAAGAGTCTGTTCAAAGTAATCAGCATTTGCAAGTAAAGATTCACCTTTATCAAGTGCAATTTGTTCTTCGGCACTAATAGCTTCACCTCTATCTTTTCTATATTTAATAGATTGAATTTCTTTAAGAGAAGCACTCATATTTCTAAGCATCTCTTTATAGAACTCAAGTGAACCGTCAAGACTATTAGCTGCAACTTGATTAAGAATAGCTTCTTGTTCTTTCAGTTTAGCACCAACAATATCACCTTCTGCAAGAGATTCAACAATACCATCAAGACCTGAACGCATAGCTTCTGTAGCTCGTTCAATACCTTTAAGATATTCATGCTCTCTTTCAATACCACGTTTATTGATCTTAGTTTCAATAAATGGCATTATTGCTTGCATACCAGCACCACCTAAAAGACCTCCAATACCTTCAGTCCAAATATCAGGATCTTTAAGATAATTACTAGCTCTCATGCTAAAATCAGTAAGAGCGTCAGTATCAGAAAGTAAACCAAAATCTTTACGAGCTGCATGAGTACCTTCTTTCATAGCAATACTCATAGTCATTTCATCTGCCATTTCAGCAAGAGAACCTCCAGCAAAGCCTCCAATAGCTCTAAGAATTTGACCTTTATCAGCATTGGGTATAGCATTTAATGTACGAACTATAGCAAATTTATCACCGGTTGCCATAGCTTTACGAATGTTATTTCTAGTAGCTTTAGTAAGAGTTTTAGCAGTACCTAAGATATTCATCCATTCAACTACGTCATAAGCTATATTAGACATAGATCTCCAATAACCTTTAGAAGCTGCACTATCTGCATATCTATCAGCAATACTTTCAATATTAGTATCATTTAGAGGAACTTCTTCTAATCCCGGGGCTTTAAGAATAGCATTACCATTTTCATCACGTTCAACATAGTTCTTATAATTATTAAGAAACCATTCACGTTCTTGTTCATAAGTACCATAGGCTTCACGTGAAGAATCAAGTACTCTACTAATTACAGCAGAACCATAAATATCAGCGATTTTACTAGCACCACTTAGAGCTTTTGCTTTTTGCATTTCATTAGCAATACCAAATACATCTTTAATGTATTTAGATTTACTTCCGAGATTCACAGCATCTCTAAAGGCTTTTCCAAGTAATAAAGAAGCACCACGAGCAGGTAGCATTATACTAGCAGCACTACCTAATATAGAGGGAACCATAGACGCCCAATAACCACCTCCACCCATACGATCTAACAAACTACCATGTTGAGCTTGTTCAGTCATATAAATAGGAAATGCTTCTCTAGTACCTTCATTAATAGAATTACCAATTCGTTCTAAGAAGTTACGAGTATAAGCTTCATCACTTCCAATAAGTTTAGCAGGAAGTGCGAGCAATGAACCCGCACTTTCTATTGTACCTCCAATTATTTCTCCAATTGTTTGAACAAGAGAGTTACCAATACGATTCCAAGTAGATTGATTTCTCGCACGACTCTCTACATAATTACGATAGTTACTAGGAGTAATACCTATACTACCGTTATGCTTTTTGGTAAGATTCAGATATTCGTCATTATCCATACGATTATCTGGTGATTGAGAACCTATTTGATCAAATATAGGTTTAACTTCACCATTATATTGAATCTTGCCATCCTCTCCAAATAGAGGTATTGCTTCATACGTTTTATCGTTAGGCATATTATCTTAACATAAGAGGATCATTAGACCAATAAGAAACATCATAAGCACTCTTTTGCTGAGGAGTAAGATATTGAGTAGGAATGAAGTTTTCTTTAAGTTCATTACCATGATTAAGTTTGTATATCAATGCTGGCAAATTATTACGTAAAGAAACATTATCAGCAAAAGAATAATTTAAAGAACCTTTAGCGTATTCAATATTAACGTAACGATTCAAAGCTGGATTATATTTTTGAACATTAACACTATAAGTACCACTAGGATGCTTAGTAATATTATATTTAAAATCACCAGATGTTATAGGATAATAGTTACCACGAGGATCAATATTAGTATCGTTAGTAATAACATCAAGAGCTTGCGATACATTACTTACCATTTGATCTCCAATAGTATTAAATCTATTTAGAGAACGTTCTTGAGGATTAGTAATACGAGAAAGATCTGCACCAAGCTGTTCAATATTTCCACTAAATGCCATAATCTCATTAGCAGTTTGCCTTTGATAAGCATCATAAGGATTAGTCATAGCTTGATTGTATGAGCATTGAGCACCTTTTCTCATAGCATCTCTAAGAGCCATATTAGCACCATCATCATCAGTATATAATATAGCTTCTCTAGGAACTTGATTATCACCTTGAGCCGGTATAGTAACTTTCAAATATAGACGACCTGTAGCATCAGAACCAATAGATAAATTTCTAGCTGACATCTGATATACAGCATTATTACCAGAACCACTCTTACGAGAACTAAATATATCTTTAAAATCTTCACTAGAAGTCAAAGGCATACCAATAACTTTTTCTAGGAACTTAGCATTCTCAGGATCATCACCAAGACTTGCAGTAGCAAAATTCCAAATACCAGCGTTATCTTCAAGAAGTCTAGCAACACCATCTAGAGCATCACTAAATGCAGCTTTATTGTTACTGATAGGAGTAAATAAAGTAATAGGTGTTGTTTGCGGTTTAATACCTACATTATTTGCAGCAGTTAAAAAGTATCTAGTAAGATTATTTTTATCAACTTTACCTTTATCTATAAATCCAGTATAAGATAAGCTAGCTCTAAAGTCTTTCAATTCAGCACCTTCACCGTATCGTAAGAAAGTATTAATTATATCTTCTGGACGTTTAAGACTTTTAATAGCAGCTGCAAGTTTATCTTTATTATCTCCTCGGTAATAACTTAAAAGTTCAGCTTTAGTATCTTCAATAACTTCACTATGATCAGGATTATTACCATCAAGTTGTCTAAACATTGAATCATAAATAGCATTATTTTGTTGAATAATGTTTTGAGCATCAATATAAGACTTTTCAGCTTGTTGATAAAGATAACGAGATTGATCATCTTCTGCACCTTCATATTTAGCCATAGTAGCCTTAGCATTATCTAAAGCCTCTGTAGCTGTTTTAATATTTGCATCTACTACAGCTATCATAGCATTCCCCGGAAGATTAGCTCTAGTGAAACCAATAGATTCAGTCATTTGACCTTTAATCTTTTCAAGTTGTTCTCTTTTAGCTTTAAGAGAATCAATAAGAAGATTATCAAACCATTTAACATCAGTTTTACTTTCAACAGAAGTATAAGCACCAATCTTAGCCATATTCAATAATGAGCTTATATTTTGCTCTGTATAGATTTTATTATAAGTAGCACCCATACGAGCTTGATAAGCTTCATCAGATTCATTAGGTTGTTGTTGCAAAGCACTCATACTATTTGCCATACCTTGATCAATATACTTTTGAATAACAGCAGGATCTTGTAAAGCGATAGCTTGTTGCTTTTTAGTTAGCTTAGTAAAATCAGAAGATGATAACATACTTTGTTGCATCTTAGGATCAGTAGCAACATATTGTTTAAGAGCGTTAGTTACAAGTGAACTATTAGTACCACCTTGTTTACTATTAAGCCACTTATCAATTTCAGCTTCTTTAGCCATAGCTGTTCTAAATTCAGGTTTAGCTGATAGAACCGCAGTGAATACCTCGCGAATCTCATCTTCTGTTACAGATTCAATTGTACTATCACGAGTAAGAACACCGGAAAGATTACCACCTCTATCAGCAATAATCTTTTGAACAATAGCTTGTACTTGTTCAGATGTACCGGGAATGTTCATCAAATCAGTAGCATCTTTAATAAATTCAGCAGTAAATACAGAACGCTTATCAGCTTTCCATGCTTTCATCATTTCAAGAAGCTCTTTTTGATATATAGAACGATCGTGACCTTTACCGAGAGCAGTACCAAATGCAGTAATTGCTTGTTTACCATTACCACCTAGACTACCACCAGCTTTATTAAACTTCTCAAGAATCATAGCTTTATTTGCAGCTTTGTATTCTTCAGGAGCATCACTAGCTTCATTTTGTTGCATAAGAGCATCAAATTGAGCTTTATTACTTAAAATTGTTTTAACACCTTCATCAGTAAGAAACTTGCGAGCACCATCACTAACAGCTGTATCAGCGAAGAACCAACCTCCATCTTCATCAACTTTAGCTTTAATATGTTCTTGAGTTTCATTAATTTTACCTGCAAGAGCTTCTTCGTCTGCACCTTGAATCGCATTATATTCAGACATCTTAATAGCCATTTCATTATATGCGTTTTCATTGCGAATAGCACGTTCTTGCAGATTATCAGCAGCAGCTGTTATAGCTGCACCAGCTTCTCTAAATGACGTCAAGTCCAGAGGTCTAGCATCAGGTTGCTTGACATAAGTAAGATCAGCATATTTTAGTCTAACTGCCATATCATGTAAGTTATTATAAACAACAATACCCTCTACCGAATTAACGATAGAGGGTGTAGGATTTAAGTCAATATGTATAAACATATAGCATTATGCAAAATTATAATAGTAATCCGGCATAGTAACAGCATAAGGAACAACAGAACCTCTTCTGTTTAAACGTTTAGTACGAAGTGAACGTTTAGGAACAGTAGAACCGCCTTGAATCTTTTTAAGATCTTTAAGACTACTAATTCCAAACATTCGCATAAGAGTATCTTTAGGCATATTATCGAAAATATAATCCCTAGATTTATTATCTTTAAGAACACTAATAAGATTAGCAGTTTGTAAGTTCTCCATATCAAATTTAGATTGATAAGCAGTACCAATAGAGCGTCCTAAACTAGCAATCATATCGCCAATAGCAGCTCCTTGTTGACTTCTACGTTGAACAATCTCCATTCGATGATTAAACTTATTAGCTTCATTCTCAGCTCTAATTTGACTATTTCTAGCAGCAATTTCAGCGTTAGCCATACGAGAACGATTACGAAGCTCAACTTCTTTATTATGTTCATCTTGTTTAACTCTACTACGCATACGAGAACCTTGAGTTCTAGCAAGCAATATAGACTGACGAGCAACTTGAGAATTAGAACTGTTACTTGTAATATATTTTTCAAGACTACGAACAGTATTATTAATATCTCCAATTTCAGCGTCAGTATTTATATCAGTTTCTAGTTCTACACGATCCATAAGAGGAGTCTCAGGGACTCGCATACTTTCCATACGATCAATTAAACCTTTATTAGTTATAAGTTGACTTATACCACCAATAAGATTACCACCAACTTCAGAAACAAATCCCGGACTTATAAAACCACCACCAGCATATTTGCGAGTTCTACCACCACAACGCAAACCTTGTTGAATAGTAGTTAAAGGATTTTGAATTTGAGTTTTATCATTAGATGTAAAAGTTACTTCTTGTCCCGTAGTAGAACCCAGACTATTATTCCGTTGAATATCATAAATAGGAACAAGGCTATTAACAATTTGACCACCATCATAATACTTTCTAATTTTACCTCCACAACGTGCTTCAATAGGTTCAGCTTCCATACCGGATTCAGCTTTCATACTTTCTTGAAGATTATAGAGTTGTGCAAGTTCATTTTGAATTGCAGCAATTTGCGCATTAGTTCTTTGAAGATCAGAATTAGCTTTCTCAGCGTTGCGACCATTAGTATTACGGTCAATTGCATAAGTACTACGGTCAGTTAGAGAAAGCATTCTACCAAGCATCATAGATTTAACCGGAAGAGAACTTTCAAGATAACCTTTATGTTTCATAAGAGGTTTAGCAAGATCAGCAAATGTAGTTCCATTATACTTTAAAGTATCAGAGAATACATAAGCATTATCTGCGTCAGTCATAAGAGCTTCACCACCTTCCACTTCAGCATTAGGTCCATAAGGAACACCACCTTGTTCATGAGAAGGACCATTAACTTCTGCGGTATTAGAAGATGTTTCTTCAATCATACCACCGTCGATATAACGTCTAGCTTTACTACCACAACGTTTACGTTTAAGTCTTCCACCACAACGAGCGGCAATTCTACCAAAAGCAGAACTAGGATCAACATCACCAAATGGAGTACCTTGAACAGTAGGTTGAACTAAGTCACTACCAAGGCTAGCATCATCTTGATAACCGGTAACACCTGTAATATTAGAGTCACCATACATATCAATAGCACCTTCTTGTTGAGCAGTGTTGGATAATTTAAGTTCATCTTGAAGAATACGTTCATTACCTGCAACAATCTGACGTTGCCTATCAGCTTCTTCAGCAGCTTTCTTAGCTTTACGTTTCTTACGACGACCTCCAAACAGTCCAACAATACCACCAATAATAGCACCTGCCGCCATACCAATAGGACCTGCCCAAGCTCCAAGAGTTGTACCAGCTAACGCAGAAGATCCAGCGGCAGCCGCAGCAGTAACTCCAGCTCCAAGTCCACCACCAATAGTAGCACCGGTACTTAAACCAGACATTGTAGAAGCTCCTTGAATACCTTTCTCGGCTCCATAACTATGACCTTGAACATCCCCGAATCTATCTCTAAATGCAACTTCACCTCCACCAGCGTATCTACGTCGACGAGGGTAAGCTTTAAGAGTTGAAATGTTTTTAATCATACCACCATGTTTTAATTCATTAAAATCAATAACATCAGGAGAATCAATCTCATCTACTTCACCATAATAGTCTTTAGTAGGAGTCCAATCCTCAAGCATTTTAGCTCTTTCTAATGCTTGTTTAAAACCGTTAGCATTATTATGTTTTTGAGCTTTATCTAAAGTTTTAACAGCATCATCAAGAGACATTTTATTTAGTTCTTTAAGTCTTTTACCCGTAGACTTAAGACCACTATATTTAATAAGATGAAAACCTATTTGAGCTTCGGGACTATCAATAAGATTATTATCTTTAAGAAACTTCTGATAATATCCCCAAGTAGTATCATCACGATAGATATTCTCAAAAGGATATTCACCTTTAGCTTTAGCAGCTTTCTTTTGTTCATCAGAAGATGGACCCATCATATCATAATGAAAGAGACCTCTAGTATAAGGACGAGCAGAGAAAGCTCTTTCAATAACATGATTCTTATAATCCCAAACATCTCCTTTAACATATTTGCTAACAGGATAAGTTTCCACATGAGTAACACCTAAAATAGCTCTTGCTAAAGTATCATTAGCCCCAAGTTTACGAGCTATATTATAAATAGCAGAAGCATTATTATGATTAAATTTAGGAATACTCTTATACTTAGGTTTAGCTTTATTTTTATCAGGCATATTATTAGTATTAGCAGAGTGTTGCTCCTTACCACAAGCCCTTTCCCTACTGGGGTCTGGAGAGCATTAAAGAGCAACACTAATTATAAACGAGTATCTTTATCAATCATAACTTCAATATTAGTAAGTCTTAAATCAAGCTGAGTAGCGTCAGGATATTTAGTAATATCATCTACATAATCATCCGCTTCTTGACTAAAGAACTTATTCTCATATATCATAGTTATATAAGTCCAAGCATTATGGAACTTAGCAATATCATACCAAGGCTTTTGATATTTAGCCGAAAGTTCAATAAGAGTGTCAATAGCATCTTTATCCATAAAATTAATAAGATTAGGATTAGGATTCCATTGACCATGATCATTCTCAACGAAGTCTTCAATACGATTCCAAAGATAACGACCTGCTTTATATTTAAGAGTTTCATTATCCCACCAAATAGGACTAACACTCATAGGCATAAGACCTGTACACTGAACATCAGTATGAAACATCAACCAATCAATAGTTTTATTATAGAGATAACGTATATTATCTTCATTATTCATAAGACCATTAATAAGCTGACTACGCCATTCAATATGCTTAAAGAGTTTACTTATAGTAGGCTCGATAGCATAAATGAATTGAACAACACTAGGATGAATAACATTATCAAAGTAAATACCTTTATTCTTAGCATCAGTCTTAAAAAGAGAACTTTTAGTTATATAGAAGATTCCATGCCGGTTAATGTATGAATAATCTCCGATATACGAATGAAAAGACGTCCATAAGTTAGTCTTTAATGAGTAAGAAATAGAATAAGACTTATACAAGTCAATAGCACCGTTTTTATCTATAATTTTATTAGTGAATATAAATCTTTGGTGCATTTCATCGTATGTAAAGAAACATCCACTATGCGACAATGGATTAGTAGCATTAGCGTAAATATGCTCTTTAAACCACTTTTTGAAGCCTAAATCGGATAACTCACTTACGCTTTGATCGTTCTTAACAAGATAAATCTCACCTTTTTCGACATCACAAACAAGATAACCACGATGCGTAATAATAGCACTAAAACGATTGTTACAACCAATTTTACCAGTAGTGCTATAAATAATTTCTTTAGGTTCACGTTGAAACAAATCAGAAGTACCTACATAAGTTGTATTTTCATCATTGTTACCTAGAGTATCTTTAATGGCAGCTACGAGTAATGTATATTGTTGCTGAATATATAAAGCAATATCATCAGACAGAACATTCTCGATAGCACCCTTTTGAATTGAAACATCTTTATAAGCATCAGCTTTATATCGACGCCAACCAATATCAGTAGATTCACTAGGATTAACATCTGAACGTATAATGCGAGAAGGAAAGGTTTTAATATCGTCAATCTTTTTAATAATAACAGCGTCTTTAAAACCATCCCAATTCATAGAAGTCTCATAACACTTACCATCCTCAGTATTCCAAAAGTTATCAATAGGATAACTAACATGGCCTAAGTTATCAGCTTCTTGATAGTAATTATTCTTAGGAGCCCAACGAATAGCTTTCTCAATATCATTCTCAGCAGTATTAGAAATATTACGTTCGAATATCTTATAAGCACTACTATTAACTCCAAGTCCATCATGACGACATTGAAGATTCATACGACTAAATATAAAATAACTAATGATAATTCTATGACAATTAGCAATAATAGCACCAACCCCTTCATGTTGGAAACCAGCAGCAGGAGCAACACAGCGTTGAGTTATAAATGCAACAAATGTATCACCTTTGAGATATTGAGCTTTTGTAGTAGCAGTATATGTTACGGAATGATATTCAACTCTAACAATGGGGGATATACAAAAAAGATTCTGAGCATAAACGTCAATAGTCTTGAATATATCATCTGCATTACGATCATGATAGTAACAATCTATAATAGCACGATTATTTTCAATAATAGAATACCATTGAAATCTTGCAACAGTTCTATCATCTCCATGACTATTTGGATTATCATCACCTTTCCACTCACCAGCAGCAGAATAATCTTTACATATTTTGTTATATTCAAATCCGGGATCTAGTAAGTCACCATTTTCATAAGTAATAGTAACACGTTGATAACTTTTATTATTCCATTCATTTGGATAATATTTACTATCAAACATAGCATTATCATCGAGACCATCATTTTTACTAAATTTATAACTAGAATCAGCAGCTATATTTGAAACGGCTGAATTATTATTAGCAATAAATTCAGGTTTAATAGTAGGTCCATTAAGTCTACCATTAACAATAAGCGAATCAGAAAGAAGAACTGATTGAATCAAATCACCACCTTCATCCCATAAATCAGAACTATCCCCTTTCTCATTTTTAGTATCATTCTTTTGACGATTAAAACAATGCCTCCAAGTCATACGTTCATAAGCACTACGAACACTATAAGCTTTAACTTGTGGCATAGTCTTCTTTTCAATCAGATATTCAAGAGGATATAATCTATATCTATCACGAGAAGCAAAAGCTCCTTTATAGTTATTACCAACTACATTAGAATAAGCTAAATCTCGAACAACAAGTGATTGACAACACCAATTGCTATTGGAACTATTAGGTTGAGCCATGTAAACAACCCAAGATTTAATTTGTTTACGAGCAATAACTCCAACTTCTTCAAGACCATCAGCGGTTTCAATTTTAGTAGTATCTTTAAATAGTTTAGAAAAGAAATCTGTAGGATCGAATTTAAATCTAAACATACGATGTTTAACAGCACCGTCACTACCGGTCATATTGAAGTTAGAAGTCTTGAAGTAATAGCTATTCTTTTGAGTATTATAAATAGGATAAATATTAATAAGTTTACCTTTATAATCAATAAGACCTAAATATAAGAAGTAGTATTCATTATCTTTGATACAAGTATCATTAGAAAGATCTTTCTTTTCAAAGTCACCTTTATCACCAACAGATTTGAATAATTCTTCTTTAATTTTAATATTACCAGTACCATTAAGACCATTAGCAGTACATAGATTTTTATCTTTGATATGCTTGTCAAGACCGGTAATATCATTCATACTAACATTAGCACGAATAAGTTGTGAATTAAAATTAGTATGAGCTTGATCTTTAATATATGAAATATTACCAATTACAATATCATTAAGAGTAACTGTGTTTAAACTATTAATACCACTGATATAAACAGTTGTACTATTTTTACCTTTAATATCAATATTTTCATACTCGTAAGCTTTCTCTTCATCTTCACCTTTATAGATAATACCAAGTTTACATTCATCAAACTGAGAATCTATATTAGTAATATCAATTTGAAACTTACGAGACGTAAGCTGACCAGCTTTAATACTTTCATTGTATTTAGGTGCAGCAAAGTATGTAGGAGATAACAGAGAATAATCAGTATAATCTCCGGTTTTAAGTTTATATGCAACAGCAAATTGATATGAGCCTGCAAGTAAACCACCACCATCAATAGACTGAACTGTTAATGTAGGATATTCAACATCAGGTATAAGATTCAATAGTTTCTCTTTAGTTAAATCAGTACCTAAACTGTAAATAGTCGTAGTATTATCAGAATAATCTTTTGCAAGACCATAGTCATCACAAAAGGTATTAAGATTCATCAAACGAGTTTCATTAGCAGCAGTCGAATTACCTTCTGTAAAAGTAATAATCAGATGATTATTTTTGTTATAAGAATAAGCACCAGTAATAGGACGATCTTCACTAAAGTTTAAAACTGTACTATCGCCAACCAGAGGAGCTTTATAAATAACATCTGAATACTTTATATCACCTTCAATAGTTTCATCACTATGCCATATAATGTAATCTCCGTCAGGTACACTAGGATTAACACCGTTTCTATTAACAAAAAAAAGCACCACTCCAACGGGAATCGGAATGGTGCCAATACACTGACCATAATCAGAATAATCATGATGTTTCTCAAATCCATTTTCATTGATAAGAGTCTCACCATCCTCGTTATATAGAACATTAAGTGCATAAGACTTAGTATCACTATTGACTAATGACGGATTCGCATTAGGGTAAAGACCTGCGTTTACTTTCATAGCTGTTCACATAATGATTTTTCATATTTAAGAAGTTTAATAACGATCTACTACAATCATCACGTTTATCTTTAGTAAGCCTATTACAAGCATTGCGAACTTTAATTTTAGCATTATCATAAGCAAGTGCCGGATTAGTATAAGGATTACTATCTCTAAGATTTAAAACTGGATGCCTGTAATTACGTTGAAGAATACGCATCATAACAAAGTTCTTTAGAACATCAATAAGAACATCATTATTAGGTATAAGAGGAACATTGATTTTAAGAATCTCGTCAAGTGTCATTGGCAACCCGTGAAATAAGATGCCCAGCGTGCCTTTTCTGACATTCAAATGCAAATACGACCCATTAATCGAATACGTATATAAACTGCCGGAAATCGTTCGTATGAAGTCAAAAACGACATTCTCTGTAAGGTTTACTCCTATCGGGAATGAAACGGCGAGCGGTATATAATTTCCATCATCATGCTCAAATGGAGCAGGATTAGTAGTAAAATCCGCACGTTTACCATTAATTGTAACAAGACGTATATTCTCACAACCCTCTGGAATCTCACAACGATACTCATCAAAGTCGATAACTTTACCAACATTAATAAGATGCTGTTGAATATTTAAATCAGCAAGAGCTTCACATATCCAAGTAGGAATACGAGTCATAAAGTCCATAGAATGAACATCATAATCTTCTATAATCCTATGAATAACAACACTAGAACTAATCAAGTTTTGGTCTAATGTATTCATCTACTTCATTGTTTTTAATACGTTCTCTTTTGCTTTTAGTAGGCGGATACCTATCCATAATAGTTTTATCATGTTCAATCATGTATTTGAGTTTAGCATCAAATGCAAGATTATCCGCTTTAATAACTTCTTCTATAGATTTATGCCTAAGCACCTTATCGCTAGTCATAATGTTTACATGACAATGATTAGGTTTAAATTTATAGAATATTTGATTAGGTACAACATCAACACCCATATTATGACGTATCCATTTACAGAACCAATAATACGGATTATCAGATTTAACGTGCCAATTCTTACCATAAGGATTAAGAAAACTCTTAACTTCGATACCAGCAGCAATCATCTCATCCCTAAGACGAAACGAAGCAGCCCAATCAACAGATTCTCTAGCAACAGCACGTTGAACTTGAAACTTACCAATGTAAGTACCTAAAGAAACACTATCACCACGAATAAGATTCTCAATTAGAGACTTATTAAGACCTCTCTGTATTTGATTAAATATCGGATAAGGAATACGACACATCCAATCGTAATATCTAATAATAGCAAGAAGTTTAGGAATACGAATAGTAGATAGATAAACAAAACGATTGAACGTAATACGAAGAGATACTGCTTTAGCTTCGTCACTCCAATTAAGTTTACGTAAGAGCTTAACACCTTTAACTCGTTTACCTAAAATAAGATCATCAATAATCTCTTTAGTTATTCCATTCGATTCAAGAAGATTCAGATTAGCATAACAGATATTAGCTAGATTATTACGTCTAACATAAATATTATGAAGATCAGTACTTAATTTCTCGATAGTATTATAACATTGTTCGAGATAGTCGTGGTAATAGTGCATGGATTCCATATAGTTTATTCTACTTTATTATGGATTAAACGTTGAGTACCATTAGGATCATTAGGAGCATAAGTTGCATCACTAATAATCTTAACTTCGTGTTCTGTAGGCTTAATACCAAATTCAGTTCTAAGAACCTCATAAGTTATACGTTCTATCATATCAATAGGAAGTGGAAGTTCAATATCTTGACCATCATCTTCCATATACATAGTGATAACCTCAGCAGGATTTTCAGCTACATACACGATTGTTACAAACTTATAATTTTTAACATCAATCTCAAAGTTTTTGAGAGTATTTTTGATAATAATTTTAAGTTTACCATTAACGATTTGATACACTCCCCAAACCCCAGTAGGGGAATAGACTGTGGTAAGGAGCGGAACTACGCTATTATTAGCGTACTTATATGTAATAAGACTTCCATCATCATGTTGAGTATAAACATGAAGAAAAGGTGCATCATTAGGCATACGTAAAGGTGTAGGAACTCGATGCTCAGTAGTAAGAACCATATCTTTAGCACCAATTCCCGCATATGTATTTTCTATATCGGTAAGCGGAACGCAGATAAGAGGAACATTAAAGCTAACTTTAAGCACCTCATCTACACCATTGCGCTCAATACTCTGACGAATAAAAGTAGCAAAGAGTGCCTTACAAGCATCTTTAGCTCTCTCTTGAATGCTATGATCACCGGGCTTACCTAATATATTAGAAATCTTACTTCCTAATTGATTAAGTGTTGCCATAATAATACATTAAACAATTCGCCAAGATTTATTAGTAGTAATACCAAGCTCCTTAGTTTCACCTCTAGGGATAAATTTAAGAAGATTAGTAGACAATTCAAGTTCAGGAGTATCAGAACCACCTATAATCATAATAGGACGATTCTTAACCGGAACAACCCCGTGCCACGGACCAGCATTAGTATACCGATTCGTAACCCTAATAACGTTCTTTTGATTTTTGAAACCTCTACCACACCTTGATGGCAGACTAGTTCTTGCGTAAATAACAGTCATGGTATTTTAGTTTTTAATGGTATCTTCTGTCGCATCTATAACCATAGTCATATTGCGAGAAATACGATTGTGATTTTTCCAGAATGTTTGCATCATTTCAGCGTCAGGTTCAAAGTCAAGTTCGAACTCAGCACTAAGAAAGCCAATAGGCATATCAGTTTTCAAGTCACGAATAAGAATGCTAATAGCAGTATTACATCCACGTGAACGAAGATCTCCAACATACATATTAGAATGATACTTTGTCAAAGCACTCATACGGAAAATGTACTTACTATCTCTGTATAAGCGTAGAATAGTATAAGGCATAATAGAAGTAAGAACATTCTTATAACGATTCTTATAAGGATCTGTAATATTAATATCGTAATCTTCTGCGATAACAGTAAACTTATCCATATTAATACCATTACAGAACTTACCACCATTATGAAAGTATGCAATGTAAACACCTTTAGCATTAAGAGATTCTCTAATGTTTGAGGCTATTTTATCGAGTTGCATCCAACATTCTGCTTTAGATGTAAGAAGATTAGTAACAACCTTACGTCTCTTCTTAGCAATCCATTCTTTTACGAAGACAACACCAATAGATGAAACAATAACACCAATCAAGTTCAATATAGCAATAAAAATACCACTCATTACACAACGTGTTTTATAATTCATACTTGCGTGTTTGAATAAGTTGCTATAAACAAAAAAATCCGACTACCAGCGGAACCAGTAGTCGGATTAGGAATAATTAAAATTGCCTTGATATAAATAACACCTGCGACCAAAACTAATTAGATGAATCTCTGCCAAGGCACTTCATCGTCTTGAGCTTTAATATCAGCTAACCATCTTTGGAAAGCAATACCTTCGTAACCGTCGGGATCACTAATGTAAAGATAAGCATACATAGCACATTCATGATGTTCGGTAAACAAACGACCATAGAAATCTGCGTAAGCCATATTCATTACATACATAACATCATACCAGTTAGCATTATGGAGATCATTCATCTTGTATTTGTGCCAAATAGATTTGACTTCATCAAGATTATAATGATGAGTAGTACCATTACGATTCTCCATACGTTTAACAGCCCATTCACATAGGTCTTTAGTAAAATGTTTTCCGTAGAGTTCTTTATACTTTCGACAATCCCTCTTTCTTACATCTTCACTTTCGTGTGGCATATCACTATGCTCATGCGGGTCTTTCATCATGACTTACATTATTTTTAAGAGAGTTATCAATTTCACGTTTGAGATTTTGAAAAGCAGTAGCTTCGAACTCAAAACCAAATAGATTCACAGAACCTTTAGCAGTAGCTTTAGAAATAGCTGCATCAAGATAGCTATTAACTACTTTAGGAATCTGCTCATCAGGTATGAACTTAGATAACTTAGCCAACTGAGGCTTAATAATATAATCAAGTGTAGGCTCTATAATAAAATCTAATTCATTCAGAAGATTATAAGTAGAAAGGTCTAAACCAAAAATACTACCCATAAACTTTCCGATACCAGAAGTAATAGGAATCTTAATCCCACCTCCAATAGTTTTAACGATTGGTGTTAGCCATTTACCAACAGCTACTGCAACAAGTTCTGCGTTAGTCATACCACTTCAAGATTAAGCGTTTGCTGTAGAAGTAGTAGGAGCGTTAGGATCAGGTACAGCCGGGCCAGCAGTCCGAGCCGCTAACTCAACAACCGGACAAATCTCCGCAGCATTGATCTTTTTGATGTACTTAACGAAATTGCAATTTGCATAATCGAAAATACGTTCATCAGCAGATTCTCTACGTTCAGCTTCAAGAGCAATAGCAGCTTTGAAATCATGACGAACATCACTGAACTCACGAGCGACTTCTTTCTTGAAGTTTTCAATATCCTGTTTGTTAAGTGCCGATTCCTTATCCAAACGAGCAAGAGTTTCAAATGTAATCTTTTCGTTAGCTTGACGAGTTTCACGTTCTTCTTTGACTAAAGCTAAAGCTTCTTTAAACGTATTTATACCTACATTATCGGCATAACGTTCAGACTTCTCTTTAGCAAGTTCAGCCATAAGACCAGAAACTAATTGAGTTTCAGCAACAGTAGCTCCGGCAGTAACCGAACCATTACCGTTACCTAACCAATTTCTCAATCCAAGTCCTGCAAAAGCAGCAAGACCTAAAGAACCTGCAACAGTGTTGTAGTTAATTTGTCCTTTCGGAACTTTAACACCAGTTTCGTTTTCAGTATTCATAGCATTAATTTGTTTTAATGCGCTTCGACATTGAGATGCACAACAAATATATTACTATTAGTACTGATAACAATGAAATGATTTATAACATGAACATTAATACTCAATAGTTGAACATTATATTCAACATTTCTTCTTAGCGATAGCTTTGTCAATCTTTGCATTAATAGAGGGAACACTAATGTAATTCATAAAAGTTACATAACCAATATGATATACGTCAGCAATTTTGTTCTTCCAAATCCAACGATAACTTCTATCATCATTGATATAAGTTTTAGCAATCTCTTGAATATCTCTAATTAATAAGAGCTTATTCAAATTAGTATAAGTCACAGGTGTCATACCTAAAGGAATTTAAATCATTAATAGAACGTTTAGTCTATGATTTAAGCGAGCAATGATTTTCCTTGATATGACAAAAGGGAGTACTACGCAATTTAGCAGTAGCACTCCTTTAATCCGCGATCATACGCTTTTAGAATCAGCAAAATGCCGTTTTATAGCTTTGAGTATAGGTTTGATAATTAAATCATACCCAAAGGTACATATCAGAAAAGATAGCAGCACCGTTTCCAATGAAGCATCTAATTTGTATAAGTAAAGCACCATAATTGCAATACCTATGATTAAGCTAACAAGAGACTTGAAGTATCTCGGTAGTTTCTTTTTAGTAATCTTAGTGATAATCTCATTAATACCATAAGTAGCTAAAAGCACAATAGCGATAAAAGCAAAGCTTATAGAATTAAAGAGATTAAAAACAATTGTTTCTTCCATAACTACATCATTTGTGCCATAAGTGATATATAACATTCAAAAGGTGTATTAGCTTTATCATAACCTGTAACAGTTATATGAGCACCACCACCATATATCCAAATATTATCAATTTCTACTATAACATTAAAACCTTGTATATTAGTAGATATATCCTTATTATCACCCTCAGCTGACATTATTCTATAAACACCTTCAAAAGTTATTTGCATATCTATAAGACCGGATGAACCAACCATTAAATGAACTTCAACATCACAATTAATAGGTTCACCGTATTTAGGATTTACATCAGATAATACAGCTTCAGATGCAATACTAATATTGCTTATAGCGAAAATAGCTTTACCACTTTTTTGAACAATATCACAAGTTTTACTTACCCCCTCCCTGCTACAGTTATTATACCATTTCTAGCTAATCCAGTATTTGCAGCAGCTGTAACGTCAAAACTTCCGTTATTTGAACCGCTTGCTGGAGTAATTGTAATCCAATCAGGTTTTGCCATAACTCAAATATTTAAATTTGTAACAAATTAGAAAACAACAGCGAAACGATCACAAGTAACTATATTTCTAATACGTTCCTTAGTAGCTTCATCGAAATCAACGATATTGAAATTAATCAACATATAGTTATTCGGATACATAGTCATAAGACAATGATTAATCTCATAAACTAAGCTCTCATAAAATGGAGTAACATCTAGTTGAGTATTCTTTTTAACAGAATTAAAATCAATATCAGTAAACAATTCGCATAAAGTGTCAGCACGACCGATAAAATCTAAGGTAGTTTGCATATTAAATGTAACTACTTTACTAGTATCATTAAAACGTCTACCTCTAAGCTCTACAAATATACAATGTTCAGATTCAACAACATTGACTGTACCATTAAGTTCTTTCTCAACAACAGACGAATCAGACATTGTACAATATGCGATACCTTTAATCCCTATAGCATTAACTTGTATAGTAGTCCATAGACCATATTTACCACTATTTCGACCAAAGTCACCTATAACAAGTAATTTTGCGTCTTGATTAACCGCAATGGTTTTAGATAAACCTTCACCCGCAACAACAACAGAACCTTGCCTAGCATCACCCTCATTAGCTTGAGCAGTAACTTCTATAGACCCGTTACCATTACCCGAATTAGGTGAGGTATTTACCCAATTAGGTTTTGACATATACAAATAGTTTTAGTAGTATTTCTAAGACTATTTGCATAAGTCTTAGAAGATACTAACGATTAATAACACGTACACCTAACACTATCCAAGGTATATCAGGTTGTCCATCACCGTATATAGCAAGATTATTTAAAACTCCTATAGCAGCGTTATTTAAAGTTACAACTATTGCATTTTTAACAGTATCAACTTCAAATTCTATGGCATTTGTAAAGTTAGCTTCAACTTTAACTATTTTCTGATTACCAATATAAATAGTTGCAGTATCATTAACTAATACTCCTGTCTCTCTAGTAGCATAAATAACTTGCGGTTTATCTCCGATTTGATAACCACCAAACGGAGGGAACGTCCATTCTCCACTAGAACCTGTAGTACCTTCGGCATTAACTATAGACATAGGATCAGGATTTCCGGGAATTTGTGTTATATCAACACTTTTAGAAATCCCTCCCCCTTAACAGCTATAGCAGTACTACGAAGTTTCATTTGTGGATTCCTAGGAGCAGTAATATCAATTGAACCATTGTTACTACCACTGGCAGGACTATAATCAACAAAATCTTTCGTAGCCATATTTAATTAGATATTTGTTTATACGACAAAAGGTCTAATAGGTACCTTAATACCTATCAGACCCATAATCAAATCAACAGACGACTTACGAAATAGTCCAAGCGGTATTCGTAGTAATCGTTATCTGTTTAGTTTCTCCCGCAGCAGCGAAAGTCAATGTAGTCGGAGATACAGTCAAAGTAGCATCACCAGCGGCTTGAGTTACAGAGTATTTCTGACCATTTACGATAATATTACCGGTACGAGTGTTAACCGTCGGGTTAGCATCAGCGGTAAACGTAATTTCGAAAGCGTAAACATTATTTGCCCCCGGATCACCTTCAATCTTAACACCAGAATTATATTCTTTTTTATTTACAATCAATTTACCGGCAGTCAACCAAGAAGAAGCGTTAGAATCAACAGCAAACGTAATAGCAGCTAAGTTGGAGTTACCAGTAAACTTCTTAGCTTCACCCGTTTTAACGAAGGCTAACGATTGAGTAGTAACATCCCAAATCGTAGAACCTTCCTGTTGCAACGTAACATCTTCAGTCAAACCTTTAACAGCAACGGTAATCAAACCGGAACGTCCGTTACGACCTTTATAAACCGGAGCAGTAACAGCTACTTGAGAGTTACCAGTTCCCTCAACAGCACTTAAAGTGATCCAACTCGGTTTAGCTTTCAAAGCATATCCGGCACGCATAACAGGTACACCAACTCCATCAACTAAACCACCAATTTCAACAGTAGTTGCTCTTTCATTCAAAGCAGAATCTTCAATCATAATGATAAAAATTTAATTATTCGTAAAAAAGTTTGAAGTTCCGCACGCCCCACAAGCTATTCCCCTACTGGGGTCTGCAAAGCGTAGCGGAACATTTAAAAGTTTAAGAAACAGTCCAATTAACATTAGAAGTTACTTTGACAGTTTGTGTACCACCAGCAGCTTCAAACGTTAGACTAGTTTTATCAAGATTCAAATAAGGATCTTGTTCAAACGTTGCAGTGTAAGTAGCATTTCCAGTAACAGTAACAGTTCTGCTAGCATTCGTATTACCATCACTCCATTTAACAAAGTGATAACCGGCAGACGGTATAGCCTTTAATGTAGCAGTTGCACCATAATTGTAAGTACCACTTCCACTAACAGTACCACCTGCACCCGCAGTTACAGTCAGTGTATAACTGTTAATTTGCCATACAGCATAGTAAGTAACATTACCAGTAACTTTGGTAGTTGTGCTTACATTAACAGAACCACTAGCTGACGTAGACCATCCCTTAAAAGTATATCCAGTTCTTGTAGCAGTAGGAAGAGTTCCTAAAGCGTCATTGTAATGGAATGAACTACTAGACTTGCTAGGAGTACCACCATTACCATTCCAAGTAACCGTATAATTCTTATAAGTTGCAGTCCATCTAGCGTACCAAGTCTTATTAGAAGTAACCTTAGTTGTCGTAGTTAATTTAGTACCACCAGTAGCGGCAGCAGTATCGAACCAACCTTCGAACGCATACGTATAAGTATTATCCGCAGCTCTTGAACAAGTAGGTAACGTTCCAATAGCTTCATTATAAGCTTTAGTTATAGATGAAGAAGAAGGAGTACTACCACCATTAGCGTTAAATGTAAAGGTGTACCTATTAACAGCTCTGGTCACATAAGCATAATAAGTAGCAGCACCTGTTACACTCGGTGTTTCTAAAGTTAATGAAGAACCAACCTTAGTTCCACCACCGTTGGCAGCAGTATACCAACCTTGGAAAGTATAAGTGTACTGAGCATCGTTTGAAGGCATAGTCAACGTACAAGAGCCTTTAGACCCATAAGCAACAGATTGACTAGTCCTATTCAAAGATCCATATGTTGTTTGATAATTTATCGTATAACTCCGTCTAGTTGCAGTCCAATGTGCATATATTGTAGTATTACCTGCACCCATTGTCGTATTAGCAGTAACTTGCGTTCCACCACTAGCAGCAGTGTACCAACCTGCAAATGCATAGGTGTATTCAGCATCAGAAGACTTCGTAGGCGTCGGTAAAGTACCATAAGCACTTCCGTATTGAACGCTCTTAGAAGTAGGACTTACTGCATTACCACCATTAACATTATAGGTTAAAGTATAACTATTAATAGACCATTGAGCGTAATAGGTAACAGTACCAGTTATCTTAGTAGCAGATGAAATTTTCGTACCGCCACTAGATGCTGTGTACCAACCGAGGAATGTATAACCTGTCCTAGAACAAGTCGGAAGAGTACCTAATTCTGAACCATACGTTTTAGTAATAGTTGATGGACTAGGAGTGCCACCACCGTTACCATTGAATGTTGCAGTGTAACTTCTAAGAGTAGCAGTCCACTGAGCATAATAAGTAACGTTTCCTGTTACAGTAGTAGATGCAGATATTTGAGTACCACCCGTTGCAGCTGTAAACCAACCTTTAAATGTATAAGTATATTGAACATCAGCAGCTCTTGTCGGAGTAGGTAATGTGCCTAAAGTAGAACCATGAGTCTTAGTAGTTGACGTAGGACTTACAGAACCACCATTAGGATTCCAAGTTACAGTATATGACTTGAGAACAAATACCGGAGTAATATGAGTATTGGCAGTAATGTTAGAAACTGTTAGAGGATTAGTTGTAGAACCATTAGACCACTTACTAAAGTTATAGCCAGTACTTGGAGTAGCTGTCCAAATAGCAGAACCACCGTATTCTACACTAGACTTATTAACGCTCGCTGTACCACCAGTTGAATTAGCAGTAGTAGTTGTGAAAGTCTTAATTGTAAACTTAGCAGTTAAGCTGATATTGGCAGTAACAGCAAATGTATATGAAGTATTGCTAGATACTTTAGTTGTTCCGTTGTACCAACCAGCAAAATTATAAGCAGCCTTAGGAGTTGCAACTACAGTAGCATTAGCACCGTGTTCTACAGTTTGACCCGCAGGACTTACAGTACCTTTATTTATATCCTCAGAAGTTGCATTAACAGTGTAGCTCTTAATCTTATATTTAGCAACAAGAGTTCTATTAGCCGTTAAAGTAACAGCAAAAGAAAGACTTGTAGAAACAAGATTAGAACCTTCATACCAACCAACAAAATCATACCCAGTTGGAGCAGCTTTAGCAGTTAATGTGACACTAGTATCACGATAATAAGTTCCTTCTTTAACTCCACCTGTAGCAGATGAACCAATAGAACAATCACCAACATTTGTGATAGTAGTTCCTGAACTATTGGTAGTTGAAGAAGAAATCTTAATAGTAAACTTATCAGCTTCCGTTTGAGTACAATTAATAGTTTTCGTAATACCGCTGACTGAAACAGTAACAATAGTTGTTCTACTTTCAGCAGTATTCTTACTCGCAGTTAAACCAACCGTTTTATTACCCGTACCACTCTTAGCGGCAGGGGTAAGCCAAGAAGCAATAGCCATCTTAGTACCCCCCCCCTAATTATGAAACCGTCCATTCGACGTTAGAAGTAACATTAACAGTTTGAGTTCCACCAGCAGCTTCGAAAGTAAGAGAAGTCTTATCTAATTCGAGATATGGATCTTGAGTAAACTTAGCAATGTAAGTCTTATCCGCGTCAATAGTAACACTTAGAGTTACATCGTCAGAAACCTTAACTCCATCTTTCCACCAACCGCCAAAGCTATAACCCTCAGCAGCTGTAGCATGAATAGTAGCAACAGTACCATCCTCAAATTCAGCAGTTTCAACTCCCAAATTAGATTCTTTATTGATACCAACACCACCTTGAGCTACACCTTCATCTTCGGTTTTAACTGTAAGTGTATAATGTGTGGGTTCAGGAATAAGATCACATTCAATAGTAACCTTAATGTTTTTCTCAACCACAAAGCTATACTGATTGTTACTGTTAAGAGTGATTTTAACACCATCAACAAGCACTTTATTCAAAGTATAACCCGGACTTACATTAACTTTAATCGTACAAGTATCACCATCATTATAAGTACCAGCACCTTCCATTGTAGCACTTCCGTTAGGAATAGCTTCATAGGTGACTTGGAATTTATCAGGAGCATCAACTTCAAAACGAGCTTCAATAGATTTAGAGTCATTCATGACAATATCACGTGAAGTAGTCGAGGGCGCACCCGAATCAGTCCATTCCTTAAAATGATAGCCGCTAT
>OIWQ01000678.1_pt1 | contig 43880 bp, 33 predicted proteins | sample 1587571 | NCBI WGS metagenome assembly OIWQ01 (sample SAMEA3888910, study PRJEB22519) | human gut metagenome | biome: human gut; feature: human-associated habitat; material: faeces | place: Denmark | collected 2010
CAGATGTTTGCCGCCGGCTTCTTTCAGATTCCAACTCACGATGGACACCCTTGCCTTTGGCTATGTAATTCCCGCTATTAGGGCTTACTCGGGACTTGCACCCATTAGACAATGCTCATGCCGAGCATACCATAAAGAATCCCTGCATTGCAGCCTGTCGGTTGCGATGCAGGGATTCTTCGTATAATGTACATTATTGTTTGGGCAATTCGTGAACGAGGTGACGCATTTCGTGGCCGCCCCACATAGCATCGTTCTTGTATACAAAGCCAAGTGAAGTGTAAAGTCTCTCGGCATTGGGATTATTCTTGTCCACAAGCAGAGCGGCAGGCAGCCCCAATTCAGCGGCATAGTCTACAAATCGCTGTAGCAGCTTAGAGGCAATGCCACGCTTGCGGTATTCGGAGTAGACGGCAAGCGAGTCGAGATAGAACTCGCCCTCCTGTGTCTCGTCGTCCATATTGCTGTAGTCCATACCAAGACAACAGAGAGCTTCCTCCTGGAAACGGCGGCGCAAACGTCGCAAGTCCTTGCCGTCATAGCCCACAATGACACCGGCAACCGGAGCATGGTCGATATCGCCATTGGTAGCCTCATCGTCGAGAGCAACAAAGGCGTTGCGCCAGCTATACTGCGAGTCGTCCATAAGCACAAGCTTCACCATCATCTGATAGAAATCGTCGAGAGTGTGGTCCTTACCGGCAAGAAACTGGCAGCAGTCATCTGTCATAGCCATCATAATAAGTTGAGCAATGTCGGCCGCGTGTGCTGTGGTTGCTGTTGTAATAATCATAATAATGTGATGTTTATTTGTTGTTGTTTATCAATACTTATCAAGAATCTTCTTTATTTTCTCTGCCCTCGACTGTGCCTTAGCCTTGGCAGAAGGTACAAGAAGCTGGAACAAACCGAGCAGATTGAATCCCTCTGATGGTTTTGGGAGCCGTGCCGCATCAATCTCCTTCTGCATGGCCTTGTTTACGTCGAAGCTCATGCCCGGTGCCGTAACCACCACATCGTTGAGCACCACCTCCTGCGGAATAAGGAAGATGGTGTCTTGCTGCAGGTCGGTGGCATTGACACGGCGTTGCATATAATGCTTCTTCGACACGGTTGCGCTGCAGAAAGGCAACTGCGTGTGAAAGCGCCCGGTATAATCGCTAACAACACGCTGCCCGTTGTTGGTGCTTACAACGGCCCCCGCAATAGGCACACGGGTGTCCATGTCGGCTACAACCGGCATCTTCTGTGCTCTTGCCGACATGCAGCAAAGCACCATTGTGTATATGGCGATTATCCTGTTCATATTGCAAAAATAATGAGATTGTTCTACACTACAAAGCGCTTTATTCTTTATTAATATCGTTTCCGATTGTTTCACCTATTATAAAAGGGTCTTTGATACAATCCCCTTGCCCCCATAAACCACTGAAAAAGAGAAAAAAGCGTGCAAAACTTGTTTATATGGATTTAAATCCTTATCTTTGCAAAAGATATAACTTTATTGGCACGAGAGAATGAGGGTTCCGACACTAAGACCAATGTCGGAATTCTTGTTTTTTTTATTGCCTAAGCGAAAAAACAATAACTAACAAAAACAAGTATTTTATTATGGCTTACATGTCACAAGAAGGCTACGACAAGCTCGTTGCCGAACTCAAGCAGCTCGAATCAGTAGAGCGCCCCAAGGCATCGGCAGCCATCGCTGAAGCCCGTGACAAGGGCGACTTAAGCGAGAATGCCGAATATGATGCTGCCAAGGAAGCACAGGCTCATCTCGAAGAGAAGATTAACCGTATCAAGCTTGCTATAGCCGAGGCAAAGATTGTCGATACATCCCGTCTGAGCACCGACAGCGTACAGATTCTGTCTAAGGTGGAAATGACCAACCTCGCCAACAAGGCTAAGATGACATACACTATCGTGAGCGAGAGCGAGGCCAACCTGCGCGAAGGCAAAATCTCTATCACTACCCCTATTGCACAGGGCTTGCTCAACCACAAGGTAGGCGACGAGGTGGAGATTAAGATTCCGCGTGGCACCATCCACCTGCGCATCGATAAGATCACTATTGAATAATAATTAAAAGAAGGAGGAACCAATCATGGACATTTTCTCTAAAATTGCTGCGGGCGAAATTCCCAGCTACAAGTGTGCCGAGAGCGACAAGTTCTATGCTTTTCTCGACATCAATCCGTTGGTAAAGGGTCACACCTTGGTTATACCACGTCGTGAGGTAGACTACATCTTCGATATGGAGGACGACGAGCTCGCCGAGTATCACGTCTTCGCAAAGAAGGTGGCGATAGCCATCAAGCGCGCTTTCCCGTGCATCAAGGTGGGCGAGGCTGTGCTCGGACTTGAGGTGCCGCATGCCCACATTCACCTCGTGCCAATGCAGTCGGAGAAGGACATGATTTTCTCTAACCCTAAGCTCAAGCTCTCCGAGGAGGAGTTTAAGGAGATAGCCGACAAGATATACAACGAGTTTAAGCAGTTGTAATCTTAGGGTTTGACACCAAGAAGGGTGTATCAAAACGCAAGCAAGGCATTTTGATACACCCTTCTTTTTTTATACCTATTTCCTCAAGGCTTTATGTCTATTTCGCAAGACAGGCTTTTGTCACCCCTTCATCGAGTCGACCTTCTCCTTGATATATGCCTTAAACTGCTCGTCGCCGAGCACCTTTATGTCGTCATACAGTCCCATCACAAAGCGTCCGATGCCCAAGAACGATGCCACCTCGATATCCAATATCCAGTGTACGCCGTCCGAGGCAAGCGTTATCGAAGGTTCGGACAGCGGATATTCCTCCACCATAAGGTTGCGCGACAGCTGCCCCAACAGCAGCCGCACCCTATAGCGCTCCTCACCAGAGAACATAAAGATGTCGGTATACAATGCCTTGTGCTGCGCCTTGTTGAACCACGGCATATCCAACAGCTCTACTGCGTCCATCCTGGACAGCTTGAAGGTCTTGTTCTGATGGCTGCATATCTCGTGGCAGCGCACGTCGCGGCCATTGTTAAGAAACATATAAGGCTCTACATAGCGGTCGGTAACGGTGTGGCTGTGCGGCGACGAGTAGTTGCATATCTTCACCACTTGCTCCGTCTTCATAGCGTTGCGCAGTACAGCCTTGTTAGAGTTCACCCTTTCGGCATACGCCTGATTCGACATTATATCGTCCAGTCCGAAGTGGCGAGCCAGCTTTACACGCAGCCTTGACGCCATGGCATCCTTAGGGTCGGCCTCGCCGAGAGTGTGACACAAATACTCTGCCTCCGTATCGGATAGAGGTATGTTCTCCTTCAGCCGCTTAAAGAAGGGCGACCGGGGGTCGAGAGAGTATCTGTTGCCATTGCGTTCCACACGAAATCCGTAGTCGGCAAGCAATTTAAGATAGTTGTATACGCTTCGCCGAGTAACCCCCAACATGTCGGCATATTGTTGTGTAGTGTGCTGAACAGTGCCGGTAAGGTATACTATAAGGTCGAGGATACGTTTGCATTGTGCTGTTTCCATTAGGTTTAAAGTTAGCGTTAGTTTGTCAGTCGAATTGCAGTTCAAGTTGTCCGTCGCCCATGAGGTTGTAGCTCATGCGATGGTATGGTGTCGTTCCGTGTAGGCGTATGCCCTCGCGGTGTGCCTTTGTGGGATATCCCTTGTTCTTCTGCCAGTCGTAGTAGGGATATTCCTCTGCCAGGCGGTCCATATATTCGTCGCGGAAGGTCTTGGCAAGTATGCTCGCGGCGGCTATGGCTTGATACTTTCCGTCGCCCTTCACTATCGTGGTGTATGGCAGGTCGCGGTATGGCGTAAAGCGGTTGCCGTCTACTATTACAGCCTCGGGGCGCACCTTAAGCTGGTCGAGAGCCCTGTGCATTGCGAGGAAACTTGCCTTCAATATATTTATTTTGTCGATCTCCTCCGGAGTTACCACGCCCACAGCCCACGCCACGGCATCGCGCACAATAATGTCGCGCAGCTCGCGGCGCCGTTTCTCCGACAGCTTCTTCGAGTCGTTAAGCAGTGGGTTGTCGTAGTTGCGGGGCAGTATTACGGCAGCCGCATACACGCTGCCTGCCAAGCATCCGCGTCCTGCCTCGTCGCAGCCAGCCTCAACAAGGTCGGCATAATAGTGCGGCAACAAGTGGTTTGTCTCTTTATCTTTGCTCATTGGTTTAGATAATGCTGTATGTAGTTCTTTTTGTTAGAACATCTGGCTAACGCGCTTCACACCGGCAACAAGGGTGTCTATCTCGTCCTTGGTGTTGTACAGGCCGAACGAGGCACGCACCACGCCCTGAACACCGAAGCGGTCCATAACTGGCTGGGCGCAATGATGACCGGTGCGGACAGCTATGCCGAGGCGGTCGAGCAGTGTGCCCATATCGAGATGATGAATGTCGCCAACGAGGAACGACACCACGGCATCCTTGCCCTCGGTGGTTCCAAACAGACGCATATTCTCTATCTCTGCCATACGAGCCATACAGTATTCGGTAAGCTCGTGCTCGTGACGTGCGATGTTGTCCATACCGAGATTAGACACGTAGTCGAGAGCTATAGCCAGTCCGTGGGTGGCAACATAGTCGGGGGTGCCTGCCTCAAACTTGAATGGCAGCTTCTCGAATGTTGTCTTCTCGAAGCTTACGCTCTCTATCATCTCGCCTCCGCCCTGATATGGCGGCATGCGGTCGAGCCACTCTTCCTTGCCGTACAGCACACCGATGCCTGTAGGGCCGTATATCTTATGACCCGAGAAGGCAAAGAAGTCGCAGTCCATAGCCTGCACGTCAACGGCAAAGTGGGGTGTCGACTGCGCTCCGTCCACAAGCACCGGCACGTCGTGCTCGTGTGCAATGCGGATAATGTCGTTTACGGGGTTCACCGTGCCTAATGTGTTGCTTACATGGGCAATGCTTACAATCTTGGTGCGGTCGGTAAAGAGCTGCCTGTAAGCCTCCATGTCGAGTTTGCCGCTGTCGTCCATCGGTATAACCTTGATGGCTATGCCGCGCTTGGCAGCCTGCAGCTGCCAAGGCACGATGTTGCTGTGGTGCTCCATTACAGAGACAATCACCTCGTCGCCCTCGGCCATGAAGGCCTCGCAGAACGACGACGCTACAAGATTGATGCTCTCTGTTGTGCCACGTGTGAAGATTATCTCCTCTACCTTTGGGGCATTGATAAACTGGCGCACTTTTTCGCGAGCCGCCTCGTGCAGGTCGGTGGCACGCTGCGACAGAAAGTGTACGCCACGGTGAACGTTGGCGTTGGCGTTGAGATATTCGTCGCGCATTGCGTCGAGCACACAGAGGGGTTTCTGCGTGGTGGCGGCGTTGTCGAGATAGACAAGCGGACGGTCGTATACGGTGCGAGACAGTATTGGGAAGTCCTCGCGAACTTTATTGATATCGTACATGTGTTTAAGTGAAAAGTGAAGAGTGAAGAGTGAAGAGTGAAAAATCAAATACTTTTACTTGCACATTTTGCATCCCTCGCACTTGCTCAGCTCGCCACGGAATCGCTTCTCCACGAGATAGTGCAGGCGGTCGCGCAGCGGTTCGAGCTGTATTTTGTCGATTACCTCGTTGATGAAGGCAAACTCGAGCAGCAGCTTGGCTTCCTTCTCGCTTATGCCGCGCTGGCGCATATAGAAGAGGGCGGCATCGTTGAGCTGACCTACGGTTGAGCCGTGCGAGCACTTTACGTCGTCGGCATAAATCTCGAGCATAGGCTGAGTGTACATACGGGCTGTCTTGGTGGCGCAAAGGTTCTGGTTTACCTCATCGCTCACGGTCTTCTGTGCTCCGTGTCGAACAAGCACGCGTCCGGCAAACGCACCGGTCGACTTGTCGTCCAGCACATACTTGTACAGCTCATGGCTTGTGCAGTGGCTCACCTGGTGGTCGATAAGGGTATTGTTGTCCACGTGCTGTGTCTTGTCGGCTATAACGCAGCCATTGCACCAGCACTCGGCACCCTCGCCCTTGAGTTGCACGTCGAGACGGTTGCGTGTAACGCCGTTGTGCAGGGTTATGACGTTGTGGTTGAAACGCGAGTCGCGCTGCTGTTCCACATACACGTTAGACACACGTGTGTTCTTGATGTGTGTCTCCTCCATGCAGTAGAGGTCGAGCGACGCGTTCTGTCCAACGTAAGCCTCTATCACCTGTGTGGTGAGGAAGCGGCGGTCGTCGACGGCATGGTCGCAGAAGAGGAACTTGGCGCTTGCGCCTTCCTCCATAACTATCAGCGCACGGCGGTTTACCATAAGGTCGACGTCAGAGCGCAGGATGTTTATCACCTGCACCGTCTTGTCCACAACAACGTTCTTCTTGACGTGCACCAGCAGTCCGTCCTGTGCCAGCATAGTGTTGAGGGCGGTTATGCCGTCGTCGCTTGTCTTGGCAAGCTTGGCGTAATGCTGTGACACAAACTCGGGATGGTCCTTGGCATATTGTGCCAGCGACGTAACCTCAACACCCTCGGGCAGATTTTCCTTGGGCTGAAGCACCGAGCGAAACTGGTCGTTCACGATAAAGTAGAGCGCTGTGCTAAGATTAGGCACGTCGCAACGGAACGCCTTGTATGGGTCTACCGGTATCTCGATGCGGTTGATGTTCAAGCCATAGTTGGGCTCAAACAGCGGGTCGACGCTTGTATATTTGTATCGCTCCACCTTGCGCGACGGGAAGCCCAGCTGCTCGAAGTCGGCAAAGGCAGCGTCGCGCACAGCGTTAAGCGCGTCAGCACTGTGGGCGCTTATCTGGTCGCGACATTCGCGGTAGAGGTCGATATATTGTTTCTCGCTATTCATATACTATTCTTCTACTTCAGCCTTAATCCAGTCGTATCCTCTCTGCTCAATCTCCTTGGCAAGCTCGGGTCCGGCAGTTTTCACTATTCTTCCCTTGTAGAGCACGTGCACCACATCGGGCTTAATCATATCGAGCAGACGCTCGTAGTGGGTAATGACGATGGCAGATGTCTCTGGAGTGTGCATCTTGTTTACGCCATCGGCAACGATGCGCATGGCGTCGACGTCAAGACCCGAGTCGGTCTCGTCCAGTATGGCGAGCTTAGGCTCAAGCATAGCCATCTGGAATATCTCGTTGCGCTTCTTCTCTCCACCCGAGAAGCCCTCGTTTACAGAGCGGCGTGTGAACTTTGAGTCGAGTTCCACAATCTTGCGTTTCTCGTTCATAAACTTCAAGAACTCGCCTGCCTTCAGTTCCGGCTCGCCGTGATACTTGCGCTTCTCGTTGACGGCAGCCTTGAGGAAGTTGGTCATCGACACGCCCGGTATCTCCACCGGATACTGGAACGAGAGGAACAATCCCTCGTGTGCGCGGTCTTCCGGCTTCATCTCGATAAGGTTCTTGCCGTTGAATATAGCCTCGCCCTCGGTTACCTCATACAGAGGGTTGCCGGTGAGCACGGCGCTAAGGGTTGACTTGCCCGAACCGTTAGGTCCCATAATGGCGTGAATCTCGCCGTCTTTTATCGTGAGGTTGATGCCTCGTAGTATTTCCTTGCCAGCGATAGTGGCGTGGAGGTTCTTTACTTCTAACATATCTTGATGTTTAAATAGTTTTAGTATGAATCGAGCACTCGTTTCAAGCCCGATTTATGTCGTTCTTTCTTTGTTTCCTTCTGCGCCTCGTCGTTGGGGTCGTATATGCCGAGTGCCATATATATCAGGTCGAAGAGGCTGTTGCCGTCGTTCGAGGTGAACCTGAACGGGAACGTTACCTTCAATCCTATCTGAATGTTGTGGCGGTGCATATTGGAGCGCATGCGGTATGCAGCAGGCTGTCCGCCGTATGTCGTGGAGACGTTTGTCTTGCCGTCGATGGCGAGTGGGAATCCGTACTGAAACTCCAAAGCGAGCGACGAGAAGATGTAGCAGTCGAAGCCTATGGCAGGAGCCACGCTGAGCCGTGGATAGCTTATGCTGTAGCTGCGCTCATGGCTGTAGCCGCTTCCCGTAACGCTTATGCTGTGCCGCTCGTTCTGCGAGCCTACATTGGTGTAGGTCATGAGGGCAGCATAAGGCTGTATGGCGCAACCCGCAGACAACGGATAATAGCGTGCGCCAAGCGCAATGTTGCGCATTGTGGCAGACACGTCGCTGCTGTACCATCCGAGGGTCTCGGCATTGTAGCCGCCAACAAACGAGAAGTGGGCATTGTTGAGATAATACTCCAACATCACGTTGCCCATAGGCGATTCGAAGGCACCTGTCTTCTCCGTAACCGATTGCGGTTGCTCGTGGCTTGCCGTCGTAGGACACGAGATGTTCATACCGGCTATTATTGCCCAGCGGCGCGACGTGTCGTCTTCGTCGTTGGCTGCGCCCAATGTCGCTATAGGGGCTGCCAAGAGAGCTGTAGCCACGAACAATCTGCCTAACCTGTACTGCATATAGTTAATCCTCATATTCTTAACACCCTTTATCCCACAGTTCCTTCAAGCGATACGCTCAGCAGCTTCTGTGCCTCAACAGCAAACTCCATTGGCAGCTTGTTGAGCACGTCCTTGGCATAGCCGTTGACGATAAGGCCTACAGCCTGCTCTGTTGGGATGCCGCGCTGGTTGCAGTAGAACAGCTGGTCTTCCGAAATCTTGGATGTTGTAGCCTCGTGCTCAACAACAGCCGTGTCGTTGTGGATATCCATATAGGGGAAAGTGTGTGCTCCGCAGTCGGAACCAAGCAGCAGCGAGTCGCATGACGAATAGTTGCGTGCGTTGTCGGCATTGCTTGTGGCACGCACCAGTCCGCGGTACGAGTTCTGGCTGTGTCCGGCAGAGATGCCCTTCGATATGATAGTCGACTTGGTGTTCTTGCCCATATGTATCATCTTGGTTCCGGTGTCTGCCTCCTGGTAGTTGTTTGTCACGGCAACCGAGTAGAACTCAGCCTGCGAGCCGTCGCCACGCAGCAGGCACGACGGATACTTCCATGTGATGGCAGAGCCGGTCTCCACCTGTGTCCACGACAGCTTCGAGTTGACGCCACGCAGGTCGCCGCGCTTGGTTACAAGGTTCAGCACACCGCCCTTGCCATGCTCGTCGCCAGGGTACCAGTTCTGCACGGTAGAGTATTTCACCTCGGCATTGTCCTTCACCACAATCTCCACGATAGCGGCGTGCAGCTGGTTTTCGTCGCGCATCGGGGCTGTGCAGCCCTCGAGATAGCTAACATACGAGTCGTCGTCGGCAATGATGAGCGTACGCTCAAACTGGCCCGTGTTGCGCGCGTTGATGCGGAAGTAGGAGCTAAGCTCCATCGGGCAGTGCACGCCCTTGGGTATGTACACAAACGAGCCGTCGCTGAAGACGGCGCTGTTCAAGGCTCCGAAGAAGTTGTCTTGATAAGGCACCACGCTTCCGAGATATTCCTTCACGAGGTCGGGATGATTCTTTATGGCATCGCCAATAGAGCAGAAGATGATGCCCTTCTCGGCAAGGTGCTCCTTAAAGGTGGTCTTTACAGACACCGAGTCCATAATGGCGTCTACAGCCACACCGCTCAGCGCCAGGCGCTCCTCAAGCGGTATGCCGAGCTTGTCGAATGTCTTCATCAGCTCCGGGTCTATCTCCTTCTTCTCGTCCGACGGCTTCTTGGCAAGCGGGTCGGCATAGTAGGATATTGCCTGGTAGTCGATCTCGGGCACGTGCACGTGCGCCCATGTTGGCTGCTCAAGCTTCTGCCAGTGGCGGAAAGCCTTGAGGCGGAACTCCAGCATCCAGTCGGGTTCGCCCTTCTTCTCAGAGATCAGTCGAACGATGTCTTCGTTCAAGCCTTTCTCTATGATGTCGGTATGCACATCGGTAGTAAAACCGTACTCGTATTTCTGGTCGGCCACCTGTCGTACATACGCATTCTTTGTATCTTTATTTTCCATTTTGCTTTAACATAAACGGGGTGTCGTGCCTCTCTTTCGACAAGGCACAATATCCCCTTTGTATTTAAGAGTACAAAATTACTAAATAAGCAGATATTATCCGAACGTTTTAGTCTTTTTTTAATAATTATCCACGCAAATGCAAAGAAGAAAAATTATCACAATAATCCCACTCATTCGGATTATTATGATTATCTTTGCAAAAGCACCAATAGTTGCCAACAATCTTATAACGTATTACAGCTTATGAAATTTCCTATCGGCATTCAAGACTTCAAGACTATTATAGAAGACGGATATGTATATGTGGACAAAACCGCACTGGTATACCGTCTTGTCACAGAAGGTCAGGTTTACTTTCTCAGTCGACCACGTCGATTCGGAAAGAGCCTCCTTGTGTCTACGCTTGAGTATTACTTCAAGGGCGAGAAGGAGTTGTTTGGCGGACTTGCCATCGACTCGTTGGAGAAGAACTGGGATACGTATCCTGTGTTTCATATCGACTTCAACAGCAACAACTTCGCCGTTGGCGACACGCTTAAGAATATGCTCGATGCCTACGTGGAGAATTGGGAAAAACAATACGGCTTCACGGGAGATGCGCGCTATGGTGCAGGCGAGCGTTTCGCGCAACTTCTTGCCAACATCCACAAGCAGACGGGCAAGCGCAGCGTTGTGCTGATAGACGAGTACGACAAGCCGCTGCTCGATGTTCTCGACACCGGCTACAAGACGAAGGACAGCAATGGCGACGAGATTCTGATAGAAGAGTACAACCGCAACATCCTCAAGGGCTTCTATTCTACGTTCAAGGCTGCCAATGCCCACCTACGGTTTGTGCTGCTTACGGGTGTCACCAAGTTCTCGCAGGTAAGCGTGTTCAGCGGCTTCAACCAACCTGCCGACATCAGCATGAGCTCTCACTACGAGGCTCTGTGTGGCATTACGGAAGAAGAAATGGACCTGGTGTTCCATGAGCAAATAGACCAAATGGCAAGCATATTTAAGGTGTCACCCAAAGAGATGCGCCTTATGCTTAAGCGCCATTACGACGGCTACCACTTCAGCGAGAAGATGGAGGACATATACAACCCATTCAGCGTGCTCAACGCATTCAACAATGAAAGGATTGGCGACTTCTGGTTTGCCTCTGGCACACCTACCTACCTCATCCGACTGCTTAACCACACGCAGGAGAACCTAAACGAGTTGACCGGCAAATATTATGACACGTCCGATTTTGTTGACTATCGTGCAGACGTGGAGCGTCCGCTGCCGATGATTTACCAAAGCGGCTACCTCACGATAAAGGCACACGACAAACTGACAAACACTTACCTCCTCGACTTTCCCAACAACGAGGTGAAGCGAGGGTTTGCCACCGCCATTGCCAACAACTATCTGCAAAGCCGAATGTCGGTACTAACGGAGATGACCCAACTTGTACGCTCGCTCGCAGCTGCCGACCTCGACGCGCTGCGCAAACAGCTTACAGCCTTCTTCGCAAGCATACCATACACAATGCGGCGCAAGGACACGGAGGCGGAGCGCGAACGCTACTTCCATTACACATTCTACCTTATATTCCGCATAATAAGTACCTACCTTGTGCTTACGGAGAAACAGCAGAGCGAAGGTAGGGCCGACTGTATAATTGAAACACAGAACGACGTCTACATATTTGAGTTCAAGCTCGATGGCACCGCACGTCAGGCTCTCGACCAAATAGAGGCTATGGGATATGCACGCCCCTATGCCGCCGACCAACGAAACATACACCGTATCGGCGTAAACTTTTCGTCGAAAACAGGAACAATAGACGATTGGTGCGTGGAATAAAATCGGGGGCTTTCCAACTAAGGCTTAGTTGGCACGTCAGTAAGGCTTAATTGGCACGTCAGTAAGGCTTAATTGGTAGGTCATGAAGGCTTAGTTGGAAGGTAAGTAAGCCTTTGTTGCACCCCTATGAAAAAGTTTTTTATTTTCGAAACCTATCAACCTATCACTTTTATATGGCGCAAATCCCTGTAACTCATTGGGTATAAGCGGATATTTAGAAATGATAGGTTGCCGAAAACATGGATAATCTATCATATATCTATCACTGAATTATCACACAAAAAATCTCGAAATCGGTTCATACGGAATATGTAGTTCCCACAGAACTCACTGAATACACAGAAGCCTACGGACTTAAGCTTTTGGAATCCACAGAATGGCCTACGCTTCGCGAGGCAGGAATCCACAGAAATGAAGGGTGTATTAGCTATCAATTCTGCATTCTGCCGTATGACGCTTAGCGTCTATACGCTCTGTGAATTCGAAAAAAACAAGCCCGTAGGCTTCTGTGTATTCAGTGAGTTCTGTGGGAACTACAAACAAAGGAACTACAAATACACGTAGAAGCCTAAGTGATACATCAGTGTTAGATTGATGATAAATAGGCCTCCGGCATCACCACCTATCACTCGTACATCTCGTTGTGCATCTGCAACTTACACCGCTGCATCCTCTAAATTATGATAGAATGAGAGGTTAAAAAATAAAAAGACATAATAGGGCAACTTATATTTTTCTTTCTTATATACGCTTTTGTAGGTTGAACCATTTTTTATATATTTGCACTATGATATACCGACTCGACAAAAAAATCATAGCTTTTCCCAACCCAAGGCTGGGCGATCCCGACGGACTTTTCGCCGTCGGAGGCGACCTGTGCGTAGACCGGCTGCTGCTTGCCTACTCCAACGGCATCTTTCCGTGGTACTCCTTCCGCGACTGCCGCGAGATACACTGGTACTGCCCAATGAACCGATTTGTTATCTTCCCGGAAGAAATACACGTGTCGCACTCGATGCGCACCTTCCTAAACAAGCATGCCGACAGATACACATGCACCATAGACAACCACTTCGACGGCGTGATACACCGCTGCTCGCAGCTGCGCTACGACGAGCAAGGGGCATGGCTGGGCGACGACATGATAAAGGCGTACACCAAGATGCACCAACAAGGATTTGCACATAGCGTGGAGGTGTGGGACGAACAGACCGACCAACTGGTGGGCGGGCTATACGGCGTGGCTATAGGCGCATGCTTCTTCGGCGAGAGCATGTTCTCGCTCGTGCCCAACGGCAGCAAGATGGCACTTATATATTTGGCACGATTCATGCAGGAGAATGGTGGCAAGCTTATCGACTGCCAGTTTGAGACGCCTCATCTCAAGTCGATGGGCGGCAGATACATACCCTACGACGAATACATGAAGATTGTGTCTTCCGACTTTTAAATACAAACAATCCATAATATGCCAAACCAACAAACCGCACTGCGCGACCGCACCGACATCGACATGCGCGAGCCGCGACGCTTTAAAGTGATTATATACAACGACGACTTCACCACCATGGAGTTTGTTGTACACGTGCTTAAGACGGTGTTCTTCAAGTCGGCCTCCGAAGCCGAGGCGCTTATGCTCAACGTCCATCACCACGGCAGCGCCACAGTGGGCATATACAGCTACGACATAGCGCGCTCAAAGGTGCGCAAGGCCACGATGATGGCACGCGAGGCTGGATTTCCGCTGCGACTGGAATGTAAGCCCGAATAGGCTCCGTCAATAACCCAACATTATAACCCAACATTACTTATACATACGATTTTGAAAAATAGCAACAATACAGCAGCTGCCATCAAGCAAGCCATAGAGCTGTGCGACTCGATGCGACACGAGTTTGTAACACCCGAGCACGTGCTCTATGCACTTACCGACCAGCTGGCTTTCTTCTACGCACTTACCGATATAGACATCAACATCGAGAGCGTGCAGTTTCCGCTGAGGGAGGCTTTCGACAAGATGGAACGTGTGCCAGACGGCATAAGCTACACCATCGAAGGCTCGGAGCAGTTTACGCAGATGATGTCGTTCGCAATAAAGCAGGCACAAAGCGCCGAGGTAGACATGGTAGACGTGCCACACATCGTGGCTGCCATGCTTATGCTCGACGACTCGGCGGCTGCCTATACGCTGCGTGGCATTATGGGTACGCTGCAAGCCCAGTTCTTCGAAGCACTTCTGTGCTACTACGACGGCAGCGACACATCAGACGAACTGCTGAGCGAGGAAGACGAGTTCGACCTCGACCACGCGCCTTGGCGACAGCTCGTTACCTGCCTAAACGACACATACACCAAGCACAACCCGCTGATAGGACGCGCCGAAGAACTGGAGCGCACCATACAGGTGCTGTGCCGCAAGGACAAGAACAACCCTCTGCACGTGGGCGAAGCGGGCGTGGGCAAGACGGCACTGGTGTACGGACTGACGGCGATGATAGAGCGCGGCGAGGTGCCCGAGCGCCTTAAGGGAGCCAAGGTGTACATGATGGATATGGGAACGATGGTGGCTGGCACACAGTTTAGAGGCGACTTCGAGAAGCGCATCAAGCAGGTGATGGACGGTCTGGCTGCCGAGGGAAACACCATATTGTATATAGACGAGATACACAACCTTGTGGGAGCAGGACGCAACGGCGACTCGGCTCTCGACGCATCCAACATGCTAAAGCCATATCTGGAGAGCGGAACGATACGCTTCATCGGCTCTACAACATACGAGGAGTACAACCGATACATTGCCAAGCAGAAGTCGCTGGTACGACGATTCCAGCAAATAGACATACCCGAACCTTCGATAGACGAGGCGGTGGCTATACTCAACGGCTTGAAGGGCAGCTACGAGAAGTTTCACAACGTAAAGTACGGCAAGGGAAGCATCGAGCACGCGGTGGAGCTTACAGCCAAGCACATTAGCGACCGCTTTCTGCCCGACAAGGCTATAGACCTTATCGACGAGGCTGGAGCCTTCCGCGAGACACACCCTCTAACCAAACAGAAGCGGCAGACGGTGGACAACTGTCTGCTGGACGACATCCTTGCCAAGATGTGCAAGATAGACGCCGAGGCGCTGCGCACACAGCAGAACGACACGCTGCTGAAGCTTGCCGACAATATGCGCACACAGATATACGGGCAAGACAAGGCTATAGACAGCGTGGTGGAAGCCGTGCAGATGGCTAAAGCCGGGCTGGGCGACGAGCTTAAGCCTATGGCAAGCCTGCTGTTTGTCGGACCTACGGGTGTGGGCAAGACGGAGGTGGCAAGACAGTTGGCTGCCCAGTTAGGCGTCAAGCTCGTGCGATTCGACATGAGCGAGTATGCCGAGAAGCATGCCGTGGCTAAGCTCATTGGCTCGCCGGCAGGATATGTGGGCTACGAGGACGGCGGACTGCTTACCGACGCCATACGCAAGACGCCCAACTGCGTGCTGCTGTTCGACGAGATAGAGAAGGCGCACAGCGACATCTACAACATCTTCTTGCAGATGATGGACTATGCCTCGCTTACCGACAACCGCGGACAGCGTGCCGACTTCCGCAACGTCGTCATCATCCTTACATCCAATGCCGGAGCACAGCATGCCTCGCAAGCCAACATTGGCTTTGCCGGCAACACATCAAGAGGCGAGGCTATGCTGTCGCAGGTTAAGAAAACGTTTAAGCCCGAATTCATCAACCGCCTTACCGACATCGTGGTGTTCAACGATATGGACCGCCACATGGCAGAGCTGATACTCGACAAGTCGCTGCGCCGACTCGCCGACAAGCTGCAACAGAAGAACGTGGAGCTGTCGGTGGACAACAGCGCCAGGGAACTGCTGCTCGACAAAGGCTTCACACGCGAGTATGGAGCACGCCAGATAGACCGCACCGTCGACTCGCTGCTCAAGCCGCTGCTTATGCGCGAAATGCTCTTCGGCAAGCTGCGCAAGGGCGGAAAGGCAAAGGCAGAAGCCAAAAACGGCAAGATTGTGCTAACTTGACATTACAAAACGATAAAAAGGTGGCAAAAATTAAGAATAAACAACACTTTAAAAACGGCATATAGTTTGCAGTAAATAAAAAAAAACGTATCTTTGCAGCGTCAACCTCAAACAAGAGGAATAGGCAATAAAGAACATCATATTTATATAAACATAAATAATTAAAACTTATTTATTATGGCATTTTTAAGTAACGAAAAACTCTTGATCGTCGGTGCAGGCGGCATGATTGGTTCAAACATGGTACAGAGCGCTCTTATGCTCGGTCTTACTCCTAACATTTGTCTTTACGACATCTACGAGCCGGGTGTACACGGTGTGTTCGACGAGATGCAGCAGTGCGCTTTCCCAGGTGCCAACCTCTCTTACACAGTAGATCCTAAGGAGGCTTTCACAGGCGCTAAGTACATCATCTCTTCAGGTGGCGCTCCTCGTAAGGACGGCATGACACGTGAGGACCTCTTGAAGGGCAACTGCAAGATCGCTGCCGAGTTCGGCGACAACATCAAGAAGTACTGCCCGGACGTAGAACACGTTGTTGTTATCTTCAACCCGGCTGACGTTACAGCCCTCACAGCTCTTATCCACTCAGGTTTGAAGCCTAACCAGCTTACATCACTCGCTGCCCTCGACTCTACACGTCTGCAGCAGGCTCTCGCCCTCGAGTTCGGCGTTCAGCAGGACAAGGTTACTGGCGCACACACATACGGTGGCCACGGCGAGCAGATGGCTGTATTTGCTTCGCAGGTTAAGATCGACGGCAAGCCTCTCTCAGAGATGGGTCTTTCAGAGGAGCGTTGGGAAGAGATCAAGCACCACACCGTACAGGGTGGCTCTAACATCATCAAGCTCCGTGGCCGCTCTTCATTCCAGAGCCCTGCTTACAACGCTGTCAAGATGATCGAGGCTGCTATGGGTGGCGAGAAGTTCACATTGCCAGCAGGCTGCTACGTAAACTGCGACAAGTGCGGTGTTAAGAACGTAATGATGGCTATGCCTACTACTATCGACAAGACTGGCGTTCACTTCACAGAGCCTGTTGGCACTGAGGAGGAGAAGGCAAGTCTCGCTAAGTCGTACGAGCACCTCTGCAAGATGCGCGACGAGATTGTAGAGCTTGGCATCGTTCCTGCTGTTGAGAAGTGGAACGAGCTTAACCCTAACCTCTAATAACAAGAGAGTTTAAAAACTCGAACAAATATAGCCGGGTCTCGCTGATTGCGAGGCCCGGCTTTTTTGTGAGTCATTCAGAATAGGGAGTGACAGCAGTTCAAATTGCAGTTTGTATCACTCCCGATATCGTATGAGCAAAAAAAGAAGGCAAAAGACGCACCCTGAGGGGGGAAAGCATCTTTTGCCATCTCGCTGATACCATACACACGACGTGCCGTATGCTGGACTTAATATCTATAAATGATTATATGTCTAAGGGTTTGTACACCTCCTGGTCCATCCGACACGATGCGACGCTTTGTTTTGAGAGGGAGCGACGCATGGTCTGTTAGTTGTTGAACAATAGCTAAAAGGAATATTTATTATTCCTCGTTAGCGCGGAGCTGCTGAACATAGATAGCGTGCTCCATCTTGAGTCTCTTCAAAACAGAAGGCTTGTTGTACTGCTGGCGTGCGCGCAACTCCTTAACAACACCTGTCTTTTCGAATTTTCTCTTGAACTTCTTGAGAGCTCTTTCGATGTTCTCACCATCTTTAACTGGTACAATAATCATTTTGTTTTCTTTTTGTTTATTTGGTTATACAATATTCTTCAAAACGGCACTATGCCGTAATTGCGGGTGCAAAGTTACTGATTATTTGTGAATTAGCAAAGTTTTTCACAATGTTTTACGCTTTAAACCCACTAAATGGATAAAGAAAAGGCATCAGAAAGGAGCTCACGCTTCTCATCTGATGCCAGATTCTAATACAAATGGTAAAATCGTTATCGCATTAAACCATATCTGCCTTATGGCTCAAGAGGTTACGAGTAGCGCAGGATTTGACCTGGACGCAGACGCATCTTCTTTGTGATATGGTTGAGCTTGCAAATCTTCTCGATAGATACACCGCGCTTCTTAGAGATAGCGTCGAGTGTCTCGCCCTTAACAACCTTGTGGTACTGCACCTGGTCGGTAAGACCTGATGTCATACGCTTGTTGGTAGCAAAGTCGTTGTCCGAATTCTCACGAGCCATTGTCGAACCGTCCTGCTTGCCGCGAAGGCGTGTTGCTGTTGCCGATTCGCCATCGTATGTGGCACGGTTGAAGGCGTAATAGTCGCCCGTAACATCCTGCTCGCGGAAGTCGAACATAAGCGCCGGGTTAAGAGCTACGCCGCAAAGACGTGTCTCGAAGTGGAGGTGCGAGCCTGTGCTTCGACCCGTGTTGCCGCCAAGACCGATAACGTCGCCGGCACGTACCTCCTGGTTCTCTTGCACAAGCTGCTTTGAGAGGTGTCCGTATATGGTCTCAAGACCATTGTTATGACGTATCACGATGTACTTGCCATAGCCGCCACCCTCGTAACGCACGATGCGAACCTTGCCTGAGAAGGCAGCGCGGATAGTGTCGCCGATGTATACCTTGATGTCAAGACCCTTGTGCTGACGTCCCCAGCGCGAACCAAAATTACTTGTTATGACGCGGCTCGTGGTGGGCATGCAGAAGTGGCGCAGGTCGATGCGGTAGTTCTCAGGCAGCGCGGTAGCGCGGTGGGCATAGCGGTTGTCCCAGTTGGCATAAAGCTCGGAAGCTGGCGATTCTGATTCTTCTCTTACTGATATGTTGCGAAGCATGATAGTGTCCACAGCCGCCATACGGCGGTCGACGGGTGCTTGGCGGGCAAGAAGGTCCTGTCCGTGTGCGGGCACTGCCACAACAGCCAACATGAGAGATATTGCTAATGTTTTAATCTTTTTCTTCAAATTCATTTTGTTAGACTCTTTTTTATAGATTGGAACGAGTATATCATTCCTTCAAAAGGTGGTCGTTGAACAAGAAACTAAAGTTCAACATCATTTTTGTAATGCAAGGATAGCATTTTTGTAATTGCGCTGCAAAGGTAATAAAAATATTGCACATTATTGTATCTACTATGCCATATTAACAGTTTTTGTAATAGATTTAACAATTAAACGAGTTCATTCTTAATGATTTAGCGTTTTTAACGCTATGATATTGCAGCCCAATTAATGTTGGTATCACGCAGTTGGCGCAGGCGTCTCCACAGCATGGCATACTCGTCGGAGGTGCATGTAGGGTCGGCTTCTATTATCTTTTGAGCCTCCTCTCGGGCGAGCGCGACAAGCTGTCCGTCGCGTGCAATGTCGGCTATCTTCAGGTCGAAGGCTATGCCGCTCTGTTGAGTGCCCTCAAGGTCGCCGGGACCTCGCAGCTTGAGGTCGGCTTCGGCTATGCGGAATCCGTCGTTGGTGTCGCACATTATGTCGATGCGCTTGCGTGTTATGTCGGACAGCTTGTAGGTGGTTACAAGTATGCAGTAGCTTTGGTCGGCTCCACGGCCTACGCGTCCTCGCAACTGGTGAAGCTGCGACAGGCCGAAGCGCTGGGCATCGAGTATCACCATAACCGATGCGTTGGGCACGTTGACGCCTACCTCGATAACGGTTGTAGCCACGAGTATCTGTGTCTCGCCGCTTACAAACTTCTGCATCTCGGCATCCTTCTCGGCTGGCTTCATCTTGCCGTGTACCCTACTGATACGAAATTCGGGGAAGATGTCGCACAGGGCGGCATATCCCTCCTCAAGATTCTTGAGGTCGCTCTTCTCGCTCTCGGTTATGAGGGGGTAGACCACGTACACCTGACGGCCAAGATGTATCTGCTGGCGTATGCCGTTGTAGAGCGTCGTCATCTGGTTGTCGTAGCGGTGTATGGTCTGCACGGGCTTGCGTCCGGGCGGCAACTCGTCTATCACACTGACGTCGAGGTCGCCGTATATGGTCATGGCAAGGGTGCGCGGTATGGGGGTTGCGGTCATCACAAGGATGTGAGGAGGGTTCTCGCTCTTAGCCCATAGACGTGCGCGCTGGGCAACACCAAAGCGGTGTTGCTCGTCGATAACGGCTATGCCAAGACGCTGAAACTGAACTGCATCCTCAAGTATGGCGTGTGTGCCGACAAGTATCTTGACGTCGCCGGAGAGCAATCCTTCGAGTACCTCGCGGCGGCGCTTGCCCTTCACCACACCCGTTATCAGCTCTACACGTATGTCCATGCCCTTAAGAAACTCCTGTATGGTGTCGAGATGCTGCTCGGCAAGTATCTCCGTGGGGGCCATTATGCAGGCTTGGAAACCGTTGCCAAGGGCTATGAGCATTGTCATAAGCGCCACGAGGGTCTTGCCCGAGCCTACATCGCCTTGCAGCAGGCGGTTCATCTGTCGGCCCGAGCACATGTCGTTGCGTATCTCGTGCATCACACGCTTCTGCGCTCCGGTAAGCTCGAACTTTAGATTGTCTGTATAAAAGCGGTTGAAGTCGGCGCCTACCCTATTGAATATGTAGCCACGATACTTGCGGCGGTGGTCGCTGGCATAGCGCAAGATGTTGAGCTGGACGTAGAACAGCTCCTCAAACTTTAGGCGCTCGCGTGCCTGTTTCATCTCTATAGCGTTCTTGGGATAGTGCACACAACGCATGGCGGCGTCGCGCGACATAAGATGCAGGCGACGTGTTATAAAATCGGGAAGGGTCTCGGCAAGTGGTGTGGTTATCTTCTGAAGCATTGCCTTAACCACCTTTTCGAGCGAGCGCGATGTCAGTCCGCGCTTCTTCATCAGCTCGGTGGTGGTATAGTATGGCTGCATGCCCATCTCGGAGAGCTTAAGTTCGGAAGCACGGTCTATCTCTGGATGCGAGAACTGGAAGCGTCCGCCATACACCGTGGGACGTCCAAAGACTATGTAGTCCTCGTTCACCTTATACGTTTTGTACACATACTGCGCCCCGGAAAACCACACAAGGTCTACCACACCGCGTCCGTCGGTAAAGTGGGCAACGACACGCTTCTTGCGTGCCGACATCTCAAACTCCTCAAACGACAATATCTTGCCGCGTATCTGCACAAAGGGCATGTCGCTCGTAAGCTCGTGTATGGCATATATACGGCTTCTATCCACATATTTATATGGATAGTACTCGAGCAAATCGCCCCATGTTCGCACGTTAAGCTCGCGGTTGAATATCTCCTTGCGCTGCGGTCCAACGCCGGGCAGATACATTATGTCTTGAGAGAGAATGTCCAAGTTTGGGAGTTTTGAATTTTGAATGTTGAGTTGCGAATTCCTAATTGAATAATTCCTAATCGGCGCAGCCGACAATTCCTAATTCCTAATTTCTAATTCAACATTACTTCCCAGACCGTATTTTCGAGAAGTTGTGGTAGAACCATGCCAGCGCCACCGACGCTATGACATACAGCAGCAGTCCGGTGTACACATCGCCGCGTCGAGATATAGGTATAAACACCTTGCGTATTATCGGGTGCAGCACAAAGAGCGCAGCCGATATGCCGCCCATCCATGCTATCCACTCGTTAAGGCGGCGCGGCATAAGCTTAGCCAGTCCTACGGATGCCGAGCACACAAACAGCGGCGCCCACAGCCACATCTGGAAGTTGAAGCTGAAGAAGAAGACAATGGCTATGCTCACTATCGTCTCCGTAACCCAGAAGGCATTCGTCATAGTCTTGCCGCGTCGTGCATAGAGCAGTCCGGCGCAGAAGGGCAGCACACCGCCCATGAAGTTGTAGCGTATACGGTTGAGTGTCTCGCCCTCGGGGTCGCAGAACGCCTGCATTGCCCAACATGCCACGATAAGCAGCAGGGCGAAGATGTCGGCACGGCGCCACAGCAGCAGTCGGTACACGATGTAGAGTTGCAGCATCAGTCCGAAGAACCAGTAGGGTCCGGGCCATATTATGTGGTCGGGGTCGGGCATCACATTGTTGAACATAAACATCTGCCCCAATATGTCCATAACCTGATACTTATGCGCACCGGGCGTTATGGCGTCTACCATTGTAAAGACCACGAAGCCCACTATCATCATCTTGAACAGCTTGATGTAGTGGTGTTTGATAAAGGGCAGGAAGGCTGTCTGCTCCGGCGAAGGCTTCACACCGCCTCGGCTCTCGTATTTCATAACCAAGCCATAAGCCGACAGGAACAAGAACACCGGCACACCATAATGCCCGAAGAACGACAGCAGGTGTATCGGCAGGTTAAGGTCGGGATGGGCCAATGCCTGTATCAGCTGCGAGCTCTTCGACATGGTGAAGGTATACTCGTTCTCTTTCACTGCAAACCCTAACCAGTGGCAGTAGTTGTGCAGGAAGATTCCTATTATTGCGAGGCCGCGCAGGGCGGCACATTCTGTACGTGATAACATATTTGAATTACGAATTACGAGTTAAGAGTTAAGAATTACGAGTTAAGAGTTAAGAATTACGAGTTAAGAGTTACGAGTTATGAGTTATGAGTTACAAATTCCTAATTCTTAATTCTTAATTCGTAACTCCTAATTCCTAATTCATAACTCCTAATTCCTAATTCATAACTCCTAATTCCTAATTCACAGTTTGTCATAGTCTGCCACTCCCTTCAACACTCTCGGCCTACTCTCGTTGTATTCGGGCGACAGCAGGTTGAGCGACTCCTTATAGTAGGGGCAGTCGATGCCGGCAAGATACATCAGGAGGTGCGGCAGGGCATCCGTCATATACTTGCGGTTGCGTGCATTGACCACCTCGCGGAATATCTCGTGATGGCGCTTTATGTACTTGCGCGAGCACCATATCCACATCGGTATGTCAAACTCGGCATGCGCCAAGCGAGCGTCTACCTTTGCCGAGTGCATGCGGCAGAAGAAGTGCATATCGCCTTCGTAGCACTCCTCGCCATGGTCGGGTACGTATATCACGATGGCATCCTCGTTCTCAAACTTCTTAACAATCTCCGTAACGATAGAGTCGTTATACAGAATGGCATTGTCGTAGTCGGCAAGTGTCTGTCGCTCGCGGGCGTTGAGGTTAGGCTTAAGCTCCTTGTAGTCGTCGCCCTTAAAGTGCTTGCGGTCCTTCGGCGAGCGCTGGCGATACTGCACGTGCTGACCGAGGAGGTGGAAGATAATGAGGTTGTTGTCGCTGTTCTGGTTCTGAAGTTCCTCATAGTCGCGCAGCAGTCCGTCGTCAAACTGGTGCAGCTGCGTGTTGCGGGTGTCAAACTGTGCCGCCGAGAGCTTAGGGTTGTTGAGGAAGAAACCGCCGCTGAAGTCGTACACCGCCTCCTTAGCCTTGGGCAAGAACTGGTTGGTGATAAACGTAACGTGGTAGCCAGCCTTGCGGAACACAGCCGGGAAGAGCGGATAGTCGCACCACTCGCCCTTGTCGCCCACGGTGTAGGTAGAGAAGATGTGTTTGAACACGAAGCTTGTAAGGTTCCACGGACTAACCACATCGGTATACTTAACCAGGCGTCCACGCTTCTCCATCTTCTGCTGTCGGGGTGTTGTAGGCATAACATAGCCATACTGGCTGGAGTGGTGGCGGTTGTAGCTCTCGCCTATAATCAGCACGATATTGGGCGAACGGAACGAGCAAGAGTCGACCCTCACCTTATCCACCGTAGCCACAAGTCGGTCTATCTGCTTGGCAGTAAGCGTGTTGGCGTATATACTGAACACAAGGCGGTATATAGGCTGATAGAGCACGGCATGGTCTTGCTCGGTAAGCGTGTGCTCCACCTCGCCAATGGTCTTGCCCGTCATAAGCTTAACGGTGGCTGCCTTGTTGTGCGCGCTAAGCCCTATCGACGCAAGTAGAAATACAAGCACTGCCGCCTCCGTAACGGGACGCACTCGGCGCATAAAGTAGATGCCACGGGCATGGATGGAGCGCATAAGGCGGCACCAGTCCTTGGGTATGAAGTGGGGGAAACGCAGGCGCAGCGCCGTCAGTATGTGGATAAAGAGCACCATAAGCACCCAGCCCACATTGCTAAGCAATATGTCCGGCGACACGCACGACCTTATAAACTCGCCCGCCTCACGCGAGTCGGTCTCGCCAACAAGCAGAAGCATGGTAGGTGTAAGAGTGGACTGGAACTTTACAAAGCAGTAGACATCCACAATGGTTGAAGCGTATAATGCAAAGTAGAATATACCCCTTACCCATATTCGCACCTTGTGCGGCAGCACAGTCAGTATGGCAGCCAGCACATACACGTCAAGGAATAGTTCGGGATACAGATTGCCGTATAGCTTGACGCCACGCATGTTGGGTAGTGTAGCCCACGCGGTGACACAACCGAGCAGGTACATAAACACGAAGAACGACCAATTGCGGCGCAACGGCATCATTACCAACTGCAGTAGACGCCTTATCGTTTTAAGCCATTTCATCTATAGAGTTATAATTAAGTATGTATTAGTGATTTTTACGGCAAATTTACACATCTTTTTCCACTTAGACGTTATTGGCAGCCGATTATTAATGCCGTTCACGAAAAAAAGGGGATTATTCGTTCAAAAGTCAGTGTTATGGGCGCCCAAGGCTTTCTATATATCAAAAAAAGTGAGAATACCGGTTAAGTTTACGGCTCCAAAAATCGTGGATGACGAAGGCAATGTTGTTGGCTAAGGCTTAATTGGGGTTAATCCGATATTTGAAGTGAAATAAACTGGAACTTATCGGGTAGGTTGGCGTCTTGATGTTCGTATAATGGACGTATAATTTTGATTCGTGTAATGAACGTATAATATTCCGGACGAACCTTAATCGTTGCTTGCTCGGCGAGCGGGAGCTCGCCGTTCCATGTGATGGGTGTAATTAGCTGCGAGGGGGCGTCGCCGCCTCGGCGACGTATAATACGTAACTATGTAACACTACGCTAAACAATCAATCATTTCCGTGAGTTCATGCCTCGCGAAGCGTAGGCTATTCTGTGGATTCCAAAAGTTTAAGTCCGTAGGCTTCTGTGTCATCTGTGAGTTCCGTGGGAACTATAAGCAAGGGAACTCCAAGCAAATATCTACAAGTAAAATTATACGTCCATTATACGAATCAAAATTATACGTTCATTACACGAACTATAAATTACACGTTCATTACACGAACATCAGGACGCCAACCTCCCCGATAAACTGCAATTTACACTTCTATCACTCCATATATTTAATGATTAAAAAGTTTGATTGAAGAAAAAAGTGCCAATATACCAGGATTCACCTTATAATGCTGATTTACAAAGAGTTAAAGGCTGGCAGATGGCTGTCAGGCAAGGGGGATGTAGCAGGGTATCTGCCATGTTTATGTTAAGTGTATGCTATGATATCGTTATCTCGTCTTTGTAACAGCATTACAGAGTGTTTGTAATGGTGCAAGCAAGCCTTTATACCTATGCAAGCAAGCCTCTATTATCTATACAAGCAAGCCTCTATATACCTGTCGCCATTTCGTCTACTGCTACATTGGCGCTTAGGTCTGACACATAGGCTGGCAGATAGAGTTTCGAGAGGGCATATCTGCCAGCCTATACGTCACTGATTATCAATGAGATATGCTAAAACTGGCAGATATGTCACTTTTTTATATCAAACGAAAAACAAAAACAGAATATATATATACATATTCTTTTAAGACTCATCCAACACCTCCCTATTTGTATCACTCCATATTCTGGATGAACCCCATTTATCATGCAAAGGATATTAAACAAACAAATCGTCCAAATCAAGCGATGATGTAAACAAGTCGGCATATTCGTTTCTTACCAATTCTGTTCCGCCAATGTAAGTCAAATGAAATGCCAAAGCAGGAAATTTATTCTCCATTGTTTGCAAACGAGCGTTCAATACCTGTGCATACTGCTTAGTAACAGCAAATGGCGACTTATAAAACTTCATCTCACATACATTCACCACATCATCGGCACGCTCTATCAAGAGGTCAATCTGCATACCCTCCGTTTCATCATCTCCCTTCAATATCCATGACGATTGTTGAGAGGAAACACCTGCAATATGTAGCGAATACTTGATTTGAGCAATATGTTGCAAACAAACCTCCTCAAAGGCTATACCACGCCATGAGGCAACATCACTCTCCTTAAGATGTCGTTGCCAATAATCCTCTTGCTCTATCTTCTTTCCTTCCTTGAAATGAAGCCAGAACCAGCAGAACGAGTCTATCAGTTTGTAATGCTCCTCACGTTTTGACATTCCAAAAGGCACATACTTTACAACGAAATCGCTACCTATCAATGCTTTCAACATTTTGGTTAAGTCGCCATTAGGATTAAGGCCTGTCTTTTCGGCAATCTCCTTGCGAGTGAATCCCGCATGACGACAACTTAACAAGCGAACTATACGCATACAATCGACAGCATTGTCGAACACTGAATTGAAGAGTCGCTCAAACTCATCTCCCAACTTAGCATTACGAGCAAAGAATAAAGCATCTATATTCTGCGCCAAACTATACGAAGGATTAAAGAAATTCATATAGAAGGGTATACCGCCCATAATCATATATGCCTGCGTAGTGTTGTAACGAGACATCTTGATGCCGCGACTCTGATAAAAATCCTCACATTCTTTCAATGTAAATGGCGAAAGTTTTATCTCTCCCGTTAAGCGGCCATATAGTCCACCTTTATTACTGATAAGATTGTCGAGCATCCAAGAAGTAGCCGAACCACAAACTATAAGCAACAGATTATGACGCATATTGCCCCAACCATTCCAGAAAGCTTCTAATGCTGTAAGAAAACCAGAACGTGCTGTATCCATCCATGGCAATTCATCGATGAATACTACTTGTCGAGCACCATTATCACATGTTTCCAAAAAACGTTCGAGCAAGAAGAAAGCTTCCATCCACGACTTTGGTTGGGCAATATCCTCCATACCATGTCGAAGAAGAGAGAAATAGAAATTCTGTAATTGGTCTCTCAGCGTTACCTTACGACGACGATCGTAAGGCGACAATCCGGTATGATGAAACACCATGTTGTCATGAAACACCTCATCTATCAAGAATGTCTTGCCAACACGACGACGACCATACACAGCAACAAACTCTGCCCTACCACTATCGTAGTAGCGCTTCAACTCTGCTATTTCCCTTTTTCTTCCTATTATATCGCACATACTCCTACCTATTTGTTTAGTTGCAAATATACAAGCATTTTAGGAGATAGCGAAAGAAAATGGTGCTTATTTCGCTACGAAACACATTTTTTAGCGTTCGTAGCGGAATAAGCACCAATTAGACTCCATTTTACTGGCTCATACAGAATAGGGAGTGATGAACCTAAGACAAGTATATAAAAAGAATGACACACTCCATACAGTATGAAGTGTGTCATTCTTATAATATTGTTATGCTGTCTGCCTTAGGGGCAGACCGACCGCATTATTAGTCGGCGATCTTAACAGTAGCACGACGGTTGTAAGAAACCGGTGAGAGGTCCTTAACACCACCCTTACCCTCTGTTGTGATCTGGTCGCGGCTAACGCCCATCTTAACGAGCTCGTTAGCAACGGTCTCAGCACGACGCTCAGAAAGCTTCTGGTTGTAAGCTGCAGAACCTGTAGCGCTGTCAGCGTAACCTGTAACAACGAGGTTAGTGTTGTTCTCCTTAGCGAAGTCGGCAAGACCCTTAACATTTACGAGGTCCTTGCGAGATGCTACAGTATACTTGTTGATGTTGAAGAATACTGACATAGGAGCGTTGCTGTAGTTCTTAACAGCTGCAGGAGCCTCGTTCTTCTTCTCAGCGAGCAAGCTCTTGAGGCGAGCGTTCTCAGCGTTAGCATCGTTGAGCTGTGCGTTGAGAGCGTCGATCTGGCTCTGTGAGAGGGCCTTGATAGCTTCTACGTCCGGAGTCTTCTCCCATGTAGCCTTGCCCAGGTTGAATGTCAAGCCAAGCTCAGCATAGAGGCGGTTGTCCTTGCCTTCCCAGATACGGCCTCTGCCACCCTCTGAGATACCGTCGAAGTCCTCTTCAGCATAGTTCCAGCCAAGCTCGAAGTTGATACCAACCTTCTTGCTTACGCGGAATGTGTTGAGTACACCGAATGAGAGGTTCATAGCATAGCAGTTGTCGCAGCAGTTGCGGTTGATACCACCACCGAGGAAAGGAACGAAGTTCCAAACACGGTCAGGGTTGTAACCATAGAGCATATTGCTGAGGTTGAAGAGAACGTTCTCGTTAAGAGTCCATATGTGACGTGTGTGCTTTACGTCATCGTATACCTGACGGCCCCACAAGCCCTGGAACTTGGTACGAAGACCGAGACCCGGTGTGAACCACTTACCTACGGCTACAGAGAAACCAGGCATAGCGCGGAAACCCTTGAACGGGCTGTGTGAAAGGCCCTGTCCGTGCTCCTCGTTAGAATAATATGCATTCCAATCTGCACCTACCTGAATAAACCAATTGCTCCAGAATGAGTTAGTTGCAACGCTGTACTTCAGTACAGGATCTGTGGTTGTCTCCTGGGCCTTAGCACCCATTGTCAAGCCACACATTGCCAAAACAATTAATAACTTTTTCATAACCTTTTTTATTTAACAATCAATATTTATCTTTTCGAAAAGGGAGTATTGTCCCCCTAAATCGCCACAAAGGTACTAATAAAAACTAAATCGGCATAGGTTTTTGATAAAAATGTTGCCTAAATGTCTAAAAAACCTTATAATTAAAACAATTTATGCGGACTTTTCACCTAATTGTATACTAAATAGTTAGGGCTTCATCCGAGCAGCCTCTCCATCTCCGTCTGCCTCAACAGCGTAAGCACGCGCTTGCCATCGGGGGTGTAGTTGAAGTTGGAGCAGGCGAAGAGGTCGTTGACGATGTTCTCCATCTCGGCGTTGGTAAGCACCTGGCCGTAGGTTACGGCGGCGCTGCGGGCAAGCTCGAGAGCCACGGCATGGCAGATGTCATCGGTTGCCGACGCTGGTTTGTCGGCTGCGGTTGCCACGAGGTCCTGCACGAGGGTTACGTAGTTGAGCCCGTCAAGACCTGCCGGCACCGAGTTTATGGTGTACGTGCCATCTTGCTGCTGGGCTATCTCGAAGCCTATGGCCTCCAACTCGGGCAGTATGGCGCGCATCGTGGTGTCCTCGGTGGTGGAGAACTGTACCGTCTCGGGGAAGAGCAGCTTCTGGCTGTAAGCCTTGCGGTCGGCTGTCTGGGCAAGGTAGCGCTCGTAGAGGATGCGGGTGTGGGCGCGGTGCTGGTCGATAATCATAAGTCCCGACTTGACGGCGGTCATAATATACTGGCCCTTATACTGATAGTGTACGGGCGACTTCTCTTCTATCGGACTCTCCTGTGCCTCTTCCTGCACGTTGTCCTCGGGTGCCTCGTCGGGCACTTCGGGCTGTGCGAAACGGCGCGACTGCAATATGCCGTCTGCAGGAACGGCACTTGCCTTCGACTTCACTACCCCACCGCCTGCCGACGAGAAGAGCGATGGCTGATGTGTCGAGCCGCCGCCCAATCCGTCGTACAGCTTCTCCCATTGCTGCGGCACGGCATCCTGTCGGCGCGGCGAAGGTTCGTTGAAGGGATTGTACGACGAGTTGTATTGCAGCTTGGGTGCCTTGACCTCGTCGTCGCCGTCGCCAAGGGCGGGTATCTCGGGCAGTCCCTCGGTGTCGAACTCGATGGCTGTTACGTCCTTGAACATGCCCACGGCATCCTTGACGGCTGCCGCGAGAATCTGCCAGATGGTAGGCTCGTTCTCAAACTTAATCTCGGTCTTGGTTGGGTGTATGTTGACGTCGATGTCCTCGGGCTTTACGGTGAAGTAGACAAAGTAGGGCACTTGGTCGCCTTCGGGTATCAGTCGCTCGTAGGCGGACATCACCGCCTTGTGAAAGTAGGGGTGCTTCATGTAGCGTCCGTTGACGAAGAAGAACTGGCGGGCGCCCTTCTTGCGTGCCGACTCGGGTTTGCCCACGAAGCCGTTGATCTTGCACATCGTGGTGTCGATGTCGAGTGTCAGGAGGTGCTGGTTTATCTTCTTGCCGAAGACGTCCACAATGCGCTGGCGCAAGGAACCTGCCTTGAGGTTGTACAGCTCGTTCTGGTTGTTGTACAGCGTAAAGGCTACGTTGGGATTGACAAGCACTATGCGCTCGAAGGCGGCGATAATGTTGTTTAGCTCGGTGGCGTTCGACTTGAGAAACTTGCGTCGAACGGGTACATTATAAAACAAATTCTCTATGAGGAAGTTGCTGCCCACGGGGCATGAGCAAGGCTCTTGCGACACGAAGCGCGAGCCGGCGATGGATAGCTGGGTGCCAACGTCATCGCCTTCGAGACGTGTCTTGAGCGTAACCTGTGCCACAGCGGCTATGGATGCGAGCGCCTCGCCGCGGAAACCCATAGTGTGGAGGTTGAAGAGGTCGTCGGCCTTGCGTATCTTCGACGTTGCATGGCGCTCGAAGGAGAGGCGGGCGTCGGTCTCCGACATGCCCTTGCCGTTGTCGACTACCTGTATGGATGTGCGCCCAGAGTCGGTGCACACCACATTGATGGAGGTGGCGCCGGCGTCAATGGAGTTTTCAACCAACTCCTTTATAACGCTTGCCGGGCGCTGTATAACCTCGCCTGCGGCTATCTGGTTGGCCACAGAGTCGGGAAGAAGTTGTATTATATCGCTCATATTATAGAATTGGGGTTACTGATTTGTTAATACATCAACATCATAAACAACACGCCAAGCAGCACCACCGCCAACGCTACGATGCAGCCGGGCAATGCCGAGGCTCGGCGTCTGCCACGCTGATAGCCTGCCGACTCCTCTGCCGACTGGCGCGCAAGCTGCTCGGGACTCACTCCACGACGCAGACTGTCGAGGATGTCGCGACGCTCGTTGCTGAAGCGCGGGGTATAATGGAAACCGCGGGGGCGGCGATTGAAGAAGTAAGACATATTTGAATTAAGAGTTACGAGTTAAGAGTTACGAGTTATTTGAATTAAGAGTTAAGAGTTTGGAGTTGCGAATTATTAATTCCTAATTGAACAATTCCTAATCGGCACAGCCGACAAATTCGTAATTCCTAACTCCTAATTCCTCATTCAAAACTCCTAATCGGCGCTTCGCGTCTTCTTACCGCCTTAAGCTCCGACCCTGCCTTCTTGCCACGCCAATTAAAGACGTCGTCCTTATCGGTTGGACGAACATAGTCGAACCAAGCAAATTCGGGCAGTCGATACTTGTCGGGCGGTATCTGGGTGATGGGGTACATGGTGCCAACCGACTTGGATGCCCATATCTTCTCGAGCTGACGGGTGGGCGACATGTACATACGCATGGTGTCGGTCTCGAGATAGTTGAGCTCGGTAAGCACCGAGTCCTTGTTGTCGGTATTGTAGAACACCGTCTTGACGCTGCCAATGGCATCGGCACGGCGCATCGCACCATCGTTGAAGTAGGCGTCCATCCGGGTGGACGACACCTGGTTGTAGTGGTTCTTGTCGTCTACCTTCTCCACGGACAAAGCCTGACCAATAATCTCTGCCTTGCGCACGGTGGAGTCGTTCATATACACCTTCATCACCTCGCCAAGGAGCTGGCGATTGTAGTTCCACGCTATAGGGTCGCGGTACATCGTCATGCACGAGTCTTGCGAGTTGAACACAAGCGAGTCGCACACAGCCTGGAGGTCCTGTCGGTAGGCACGCACATGGGCGAAGGCGTGCACCTTGCGGTAGACAGAGTCGGTGCCGATGTTGTGGGTATATATCTTAAGCGAGTCGGCGTGCATCCACAACGTGTCCTTCTGCGAGTAGTCGAGCATCAAGGCACGGTTGGTGGCATAGCCATAACCGGTCTGCTCGTTGTAGAAGACGTGCTGGGCACGAAGCTCGTTCTTGTTCTCCTTGTCTATATACACTACGTTGCCGAATCCCTCGTTAAGCCCGGTCTTGCTGTTGTGGTACAGCGAGTCGCCCGTTATCGACTTGTCCTTGTCTACAATGGTAGAGCGGCCGAAGAGCTGCGACTGGTCGGTGTGCGAATTGAGGTAGGCATCCGATGTGTGGATTATGCTGCCCTTGGACGTTATGGTAGACGGGCCAACGACGTGCGCCACGGATGTGCGGGTGTCGTAGTGAAGGGTATCGGTTGTGATGTGGTTCTTGCCCGAGTACATCTCGACGCCATAGTAGAACGAAGCCTGGCGTGTGGCTGTGCTGTAAGCGCCCCAGTCGGACACAAGGCGGTCCTTGCCGTCGACCAGCTTGCCGCCCTCGAAGAAGTAGGCAAGGTTGTATATACGGTCGTAGTCGAGCGAGTCGGTATACAATGTCTGCGTGCGATGCTTCAGCACCACGTTGTGGCGTGCGTGCATCATCTGGTCGGCTCCGTTGTAGTCGGCATAGTTGCACGTAAGCGACAGAGTGTCGCCCTGGCGGAAGTGTACGTGTCCGAAAGCCTCAACCGAGTTTGACTCCTGGTAGAAGTAGGCGCTGTCGCAGGTAAGCTGCGAGCCGGCATGTGTGAAGTGTACCTTGCCACGCAGTATCTGCGCGTCGGGTACGGCACTGTAAACGTCGTAGCTAAGCTGGTCGGCATGCACAAGATACACACGCTCGTCGGTCTTCTTGCGCTTCTTTTGCTTGTACGGCGCGGCTACAGCCGAGAACAGACAAAATACAAAAAGGCATAGAACGGTCAGCGTAACCGTTCTATGCCAATTTAAATTTATAGGATTTTGTTTCTTCATTTCTATAATATTACTCACCTTCCACATTAGTGTGGGGAGGCAGGGCTTTACTTAACCCAACCCTCATACTCGAAATTGCACGTCTTGTAGCGGTCCTTCATTCGCACATACGTGGTCTTTATCTTGTTGACTACCCACTTGTGCAAGAACTCGGCGCGCTCCTTTTGCAGCACAAGGTTCTTCATCACCTGGAAGTCCTCGGTTATAGTGGCACGGTGGGCAGGTGTGCGACTCTTGAGCTTGACAATAGCCACAACAGTCTTGCCCTTCTCGTTAATCATTCGGAAAGCGTTAGACACGTCGCCTACCTCCATCTTCTCTACCTCGCGGGCTACCTCTGTGGGCAGGTCCTTCATCTGGAACTTGGATGTGCGGCCGTCCTCGCCGTTGAACGACATCAAGCCGTGGTTGTTGCGGGTGTCCTTGTCGTCGGAAGCAAATGCGGCAGCCTCCTCAAACGAGAACTTGTCGGCACGTATGTCTGTGGCGAGCGAGTCGAGACGGATGCGCATCGAATCGGTTGCCGCCTCCGACACACGCGGTATACGGAGGATGTGGCGCACCTTGATTTTGTCGCCACGCTTGTCGATGAGCTGTATGATGTGGTAGCCATACTCCGACTCTACAATCTTGGATATCTTCTTTGGGTCGGTAAGGTTGAAGGCTACGGCAGCAAAGGCGGGGTCGAGCATACCACGACCTACGTAGTCCATCTCGCCTCCCTGACGTGCCGAACCGGGGTCCTCAGAGTAGAGACGGGCAAGTGTGGCGAATGATGTCTCGCCGTTGTTTACACGCTCGGTATACTCGCGCAGGTCGTTCTTGATGCGGTTTATCTCCTCCTGCTCTATCTTAGGCTGGCGTGTAATGATCTCAACCTCTACCTCGGTAGGCACAAACGGAATGCTGTCCTCAGGCATATTGCGGAAGTAATTGCGCACATCGGACGGTGTAACGCTGATGTCCTGCACAAGCTTCTCCTTCATCTGCTGTATGAGCTGGTTGTTGCGGAAGTCGTCGTGCAGCTGCGAGCGGAGCTGTGTTATGCTCATCTTCTTATACTCCTCGAGCTTCTCGCGAGAGCCAGCCTGCTGTATCCAGCGGTTAATCTGCATGTCGATGTTCTGTGCTATCTCGCTCTCGGTAACGCTGAGCGAGTCGATTTCGGCTTGATGCAGGAAGAGCTTCTGTACGGCTATCTGCTCCGGGATGACACAGTCGGGGTCGCCATGCCATTGTACACCTTCGGCTTCGCCTTGGAGGCGCATAATCTCGACATCCGACTTAAGTATAGGCTCGTCGCCCACAACCCATATCACCTCGTCGGCGATGCTATGTTCGGGTACGTCGTTGTCTACCACAGCACGACTCTCGGTGGTGTCGGGCAGCGATACAGCCATGTCGGTTGTATCGGCGGCAGCCACACTCTTCTTGGCAGAAGGGTGTCCGGCGCTTGCCATTGTGCCGGCGCAGACAAGAAGCGCGAGCCCGGCTATTATCAATTTGTTCTGTTTGTGCATTTATGTCTTGTTAGTATATATTAATGTATAAGGGAGAGGGGCGTGTGCCTGATGTTGCTTGCTGGCTGCAGGGCTTAGTGCTTGTTTACTGTAGCAAGTGCCTCCTCGTTTAGCACAACGGGGTATTGCTTGCGCAAATCTGCAATCCACAGCTTCTCAAGATACTCCTGATAGTCGGCCACAACAAGCTCGCGAACGTCGTCGTAGGTCTTGGGAGCCTTGAGCTTCTTACCAAATACGGCTGTGTGCTCGTAGCCCTTAGGTGCTGTGTAGGTGGTGTCTACCTGGAATATCTCGCGGTCTACAAGAGCGTTGTCGCCCTTCTTGAATATGCCCTTTACTACCTTGATGCGCAAGGTAGAATCGTTGAACTGCTTGCGCAGGGTCTCAGCCCAGTCGTCAAAGTCGACCTTCTTGATAGAACGCTTCACAGCCTCTACGTCGGCGGCGTTCTTGCAGTTGTAGGCTATGCCCTTGAAGCGTGGCTCGGTCCAGGCATAACGCTTGCGGTTCTTCTTGAAGAAGGCTGCAAGACCAGCCTCGTCCTTGGCTGCCTTGTCCCAAACCAAGCGGTTGGAAATATCGTAAAGCAACAGGCCGTCGTGATACTCTCGTATCAGATTGCGCAGCGCGGGGTCCTTGGCAGCCATCTCGTCGGCACGCTTGTCAAGCAGGCTCTGTACCGTTGTGGCAGGCTGGGCAGCCTTGGCAAGCGAGTCGAGCTTCTGCGAGACGATGTGGTCGCGCAAGCCGCGCTGGTCGATAAAGCGGCGAATGTCGGCGCGGAGCGTGTCGTACGGGAAGAAGTTCTGCTTGTCCATAAGCTTTACGATGTGATAGCCAAAGGGCGAGAGGAACGGCTTGGACAGATCGCCCTTCTTCATCGAGAACACCACGTCCTCAAACTCCTTTACGGTTTGACCCTTCTGTACCCATGAAATGTCGCCTCCACGAGAAGCCGAACCCTTGTCGTCGGAAAGACGGCGGGCAAGGTCGGCAAAGTTGGCACCCTTCACAAGTGCCGTGTATATCGAATCGGCACGCAGCTTGGCAGCATCCTGCTCTGCCTGCGTGGCGTTCTGCTTGAGCATAAGCAGTATGTGCGACGGACGAACCAAGCCGCCATTGCTGTCTATGCGTGTCTGTGTCTCCTTATATATCTTGCGTGCCTCTGCCTCTACATCATCGTCGTTGATGAAAGAAGGACGCACCTGTTGGTCGCGATAAGAAAGAAACTCCTTGCGGAAAGCGCTTGTTGTGTCGATACCGGCAGCCTCGGCTGCAAGCACCTTAAGCTTGTAGTTGACAAACAAGGGCACGTAATCGGCGACACTCTTCTTGTCGACGACGGTCTCGGAGTTGTTCTTGTTGTACGAATACTCAAACTCTGAGCGCAACACGGGATTCCCGTTTATGGTCATAACAACGGGGTCGGCGGTCTGTGCGCCAGCGCTGCTTGCAACTATGAGCATGGCAGCCAACAGTGATTTAAACTTCATTTTTAATGTGCGAAATACTTGTTTATTAAAAAAACACGTTAAGCAATGGTGCCGATGCAACACGTAGTGACAATCTGCGCCATTGCTTTGATATTGCTATTGCCTGCGGCTTGACGTGCAAGACCGCAAGGCCAGACTGATGCTTACTGCGGGCGCGAATAGTTAGGTGCCTCGCTTGTGATTGTGATGTCGTGCGGATGGCTCTCAAGCACACCTGCGTTGGTGATGCGTGTGAACTTGGCATCGTGCATCTTCTCGATTGTACCTGCACCGATGTAGCCCATACCCGAGCGCAAACCACCGATGAGCTGGTAGATAACCTCCTGTACGGTTCCCTTGTAAGGCACACGTCCAGCGATGCCTTCCGGCACGAGCTTCTTGACGTCCTTGGTGCCTGCCTGGAAGTAGCGGTCCTTTGAGCCATTCTCCATAGCCTCAAGCGAGCCCATACCACGGTAGCTCTTAAACTTACGGCCGTTGAAGATGATGGTGTCGCCGGGGCTCTCCTCGGTACCCGCAACAAGCGAGCCAATCATTACTGAGCTTCCGCCGGCTGCAAGAGCCTTAACAACGTCGCCCGAATAGCGCAGACCACCGTCGGCAATCAAAGGTACACCTGTGCCCTGGAGGGCTGAATATACATCATATATAGCGCTGAGCTGTGGCACACCCACACCTGCTACGACACGTGTTGTACAGATAGAGCCCGGACCAATACCTACCTTAACGGCGTCGGCACCATTGTCTACCAAAATACGAGCGGCTGCACCTGTAGCCACGTTGCCCACAACGATATCCACTGTAGGGAACGAAGCCTTTGCCTCGCGAAGCTTCTCGATAACATACTTAGAGTGGCCGTGGGCTGTATCGATAACGATAGCGTCGGCGCCTGCCTCTACGAGGGCGCTCATACGGTCGAGTGTGTCGGCTGTAACACCTACACCGGCTGCTACACGCAGACGTCCCTTGTCGTCCTTGCAAGCCATTGGCTTGTCCTTGGCCTTGGTGATGTCCTTATATGTAATAAGACCTACGAGGTGGTTGTCGCTGTCGACTACCGGCAACTTCTCAATCTTGTTAGACTGGAGGATGTCGGCTGCGGCGGCAAGGTCGGTCTTGATATGAGTTGTAACGAGGTTCTCGTGTGTCATCACATCGTCGATAAGCTTGTCGAGATGACGCTCGAAACGAAGGTCGCGGTTGGTTACGATGCCCACGAGGTGGTTCTCACCATCAACGACAGGAATACCACCAATGTGATACTCTGCCATCATGTCGAGAGCGTCTTTCACTGTCTTGCCGCGGCGGATTGTCACCGGAGCGTAGATCATACCATTCTCAGCACGCTTAACTGTGGCTACCTGACGGGCCTGGTCTTCGATAGACATGTTCTTGTGAATAACACCAATACCACCTTCGCGCGCAATGGCAATAGCCATAGCCGACTCGGTTACGGTATCCATGGCTGCTGTGACAAAGGGCACATTCAGGTCGATGTTACGAGAGAACTTGGTTTTCAACTCTACCGTCTTGGGCAGTACCTCTGAATAAGCGGGGATAAGAAGGACGTCATCGTATGTGAGACCGTCCATTACAATTTTATCAGCAACAAATGATGACATATAACTTAAAAATTTATTGCGTGCAAATTTAGCAATAAAAATCCAATCGGGCGCAATTTGCTAAGACTTTATTTGTATGATTAATGCAAATTAACGTCATTAGCGCCGCTCGTCAGCCGCAACTGACGAGCGGAAGGGTGAGCACAAAGCGTGCCCCATCTGTATATTCGGGGTCTATCTCTACGGTTCCGCCGAGCTTTTGGGCTATCATACGGCAGATGTCAAGACCAAGACCTACGCCTGGCTTGAAGGTGTCGAGCTTGGAGAAGCGCTCGAAGATGTACCGCTGCTTGTCCAACGGCACGCCTATACCGGTATCGGTAACGCTGAAGGTGAGCTTCTTGGCGTTGCCGTTGGCTGAACAACTTAGCACGACACTGCCTTTGGTGGTATTCTTCAAGGCATTGGTAAGAAGGTTGTAAAGCACCTGGCACACGCGGTCGGCATCGGTTGGGAGGCTGAACGAGTCGGGCAAGGCGGTCTCGAAGAGCAGGCTCACACCCTTGGGCTTGAGATGACTGGCGACACATAGCGCACGGTGGCACATCTCGTTTATGGGTACATCGGTGTTCTTGAAAACGTATTTGCCGCTTTCAATACTTGTAAGGCCGAGTATATCGTTGACAAGCCTGTTGAGCACTTCGGTGTTTTTGATCATTATCTTGGTCATGTTAAGGCGCTCTTCGGGTGAGAGCGAGTCGTCGCCGTCGACAAGCACCTGCGAGAATCCGACGATAGCGTTGAGAGGGGTGCGTATCTCGTGGCTCATATTCTGCATAAACTCGGTCTTCTTGCGGTCGGCCTCCATTGCCTCGGAGGTAGCAACACTAAGACGCTTGTGGGTATGGTGCAAGTTGGTGTTGGTGCGCTTGAGCTTCTTGGCTATCCTGTTGTCGTGGATAAGGTACAGCATAAAGAAGCTGGTAACTACCAATATGGCACCAAGAGTCATAAAGAAGCGCAGGCGGTCGGACTCTGCCTTTTGCTGACTGGCCTCGCGCAGGAGGCGCTGTGTGGCAAGCGAGTCGGACAACTGGCGCGCAAGCAGGCGCTGGTTGTTGTACGTAAGGCGCTGCGACTCGGCGGCTGTATTGGCTATGAGCTGCGAGTCGCGGGAGAGATGAAGCTCGAGTTGGGTCTTTGTTAGCTCCAAATTAAGGCGTGTCAGCTCAAGACGCGAGTTCTCGTTGGCGGCACGGCGACGGTCAAGCTCGGCGAGGTTGTTGGTTACAGCACCTCCCATCTGCATAAAACCAGGGGCAAAGGCTCCGTTGCTCTCGCCATAGGCAAGGATGTTGTAGCGGCGCATGGCATCCAACACACGCGGAAAGTTCTTGATACGCTTGTTGTAAGCTACATTTATATAAGTGATGTACCCTCCGATATTTTCATGAGTAAGCATTTTGTCGACTGCAGCATAGTCGGCATCGTATATCTTCTTCATCACCTCCACGCAGTTTGCCATATGAGGCGATACACCTAAAGCAACATTGGTATGCGACTTATAGGCATTGTATGCCGTGATAAATTCGGCATCTCGGTCGAGCATAAAGAGGGCTAAGGCCTTTATGCACTGTAGTCCGCCAATGCTAACTTCCGATTTTGACATAGCCAAACCGAGGTTAGCCATCTCAAGAGTCTTCTCGAAGTTGACGGCAATAAAATAACACTCGGCTATGCGTTTGTAGTCGATGCCTATATCATGAAAACGTGACGGATACTTCTTGTTAAGTTCAATAGCCTGCACCAGCTGCATGCACGAGCGGTGCATATTGCCGAGAGACACCAGTCCGATCATTATGCCGTACAGATGATTGCGCTTCTTGGCATAATCGAGCATCTTGGTTTGATAGTCGATAGCCGCCGCATAATTGGCAGAAGAATTGACAAGGAATGTTGTACGTAACGACACTCCGGTATAGAAATGCTCTATCCTGTTGTGCTCCTTGGCATAGAGCATATAGGGTCTAAGGGCACGGTCGACGGCTGCAAGGTCGTGAGAATGGAAACAATAATGCTTAACGGGCACAAGCAACTGGCTAAGCTTAGCGTCTACGGCTGTAACGGGGGCTTTGTCGACAAGCGGCACATTATATGGGATGACATAGGCTGGGATGGTATCAAGGGAGCATATATGTTTGGGAGTATGTACGAAATTATTGGATGCGACACAAGATATGGCATGCTGGATATGTGCAGCCACTGGAAAAGTGGTAGCTATAAAGATTATTATTGCCACAAAGAGTGTTGTCAATTTATGTCGCATCTTATTGCTCATTGCTTTTATACAGTTTGTAAATCGCCATTGCTGGCGGTGCGTGATCTTTGTTCTGCCATATCGAGAATGTCGCTTACGAGGGTTGTGAGCACCTCTGAATTGTCGACTATGCCTTGGGCTATTTCCTTCTTCTCGTCCTCATTCAGACCATTGTCGTCGCGGGTCAGCAGTCGGGAGAATCCCACTATCGCATTGAGCGGTGTTCGTAAGTCGTCGCCCATATTCTGTAGGAACAATGTCTTAAGACGTTCCGACTCCTGTGCTCGGTCCATTGCCACGTTAAGCTCGTTGATGCTCTTGTCGAGCTTGGCGTTGGCATGGTTTAGGCGTTTTACAAGGAAACGCTTGCGCAATACGTGCATTGTGGTGAGAAGCATCAAGACAAGGGCTACGGCTATAATCAAGAATTGGGTAAAGTGCTCTATACGCAACTGGCGCTCTCTTGCCTGGCTCAACAAACGCTGCGAGGCAATAGAGTCGGATAGCTGCTTGTTGCGCAGCTGCTGGTGGTTATAGCGCAACTGGTTGTGCTCTCTTTCTATCTTTGCAAGGCGTGCTGCCTCACGCGTACGGTTAAGCTCGAGCGACGAGTTGTTGAGCGTCATCTGGGCATTGGTTAGCTGTAGCTGTATATTGCGCTCTATCATTTGCTCGCGTTCGGCCTCAAGACGCTGGTCGCGGAAAATGCGGTCGCGGCTGGAGGTGTCGTGTTTGAATACTTCATCGCTAAAATTGAAACGCGACATTATCACCTTCTTCATATACTCTATGCTCTTGGCATAGTTGCCCTTAAACTTGTAGTAGGCAGAATAGAGACGATAATGTTCGTCAGGTGAGATATCGGCTAAGCCGTCTATTATCTTTACGGCATCATCGTCGCGGTGCTCGTATATTGCGCTGCAAGCGGCAAACGCATGGTTTATGATGTTGTAACCATTGTCGAGGGGCAGTTTGTTGTTCTTTAAGTATTGGCAACGGTCGGCAAACTCGGCATAACGGCCAAGCATAAAGAGACCATAAGTCTCGTAAATGGCAACGTTGTTGCGGTCGGCTTGGCTGACACAATAGCTGCGAGCCTCCTCTGCCGCACTAACGACACCTTCGTAGTTGCACTCCAAACGATAGCAGTCGGCAATGGCAAGCATCTCTCTGGATATGTTACGAGTATAACCATACTTCTTGTACAAGTCGATGGTTTGCTTATAAGATGCTATGGCCTGCGGCAACTCGCCACGCGAATGTTGTATAACACCAGTCATACGGTGCAGCATACATATTCCATAGTGGTTATTTCTGCTCTCGGCTATTTTGGTCTGCTCTTGAAGATAGAGGAATCCCTCAAGGTAGCGCTTCTCTCGGTTATAATAAAATGTCTTCATGGATACGGCATAATAGTAGAATCGGTTCATTCCGTAAGACAGGACTTTGTCCATATATGCCTGCAAAGATTGGTCGAAACGGCTGAAGTTGTCGGGCTTATAATACTCGTGCAAGAATTTTACCTGCAACGCAAAACACTCGCCATAACGGTCGCCAATGGCTATTGACGCCTGGTACAGACTGTCGGCAATGGGCAGCGAGGCAGCATCCTTGCGCATATTGTAAGCCTTGACATAAAGGGGATAGAGCTTGTCGTTAATCTTCTGCGGATTGTTTTGGGCACAAACAGAACACACCATGCCGAGAAATATCAGCACGACGAATATGTGTTTCCATCTTGTCTTCAACAATGCCAGATTCATAAGTTTGCTTTGCCGATAATTAAGAATAGCTGTATACGTACAATCATTTAAGTTGCAAAGGTTCTCATTATTAATAGACGCACAAAATTTATAGGCACAAAAAGCCTTAACAGCAAATGAGTTGATTGCAAGTTATAGGCGCTTTTTCTTTGATATTCACACTATTTGCAGTACCTTTGCAGTAAATAGCGAACAAGGCTCCTTGTTTGCTCTAACAACTTGTAAACTTAAAAATTAAATATGGGAAAAGTTATTCTTACGGGCGACCGTCCAACCGGTAAGCTCCACTTGGGTCATTATGTTGGCTCACTGCGCCGCCGCGTCGAACTGCAGAACGCAGGCGACTTCGACCGCATGTTTGTATTTATGGCTGACGTTCAGGCTCTGACAGATAATGCAGACAATCCTGAGAAGATTCGCCAAAACATCATCGAGGTAGCTCTCGACTATCTCTCGGCTGGTCTTGACCCTGCCAAGTGTACGCTGTTTATACAGAGCCAGATTCCGGAACTTGCAGAACTTACAACATATCTGATGAACCTCATCACGGTATCGCGTGTTCAGCGCAACCCTACAGTGAAGACCGAAATCAAGATGCGCAACTTCGAGGCTAATATTCCTCTCGGCTTCTTCTGCTATCCTGTAAGCCAGGCTGCCGACATCACTCTGTTCAAGGCTACCACAGTGCCTGCCGGCGAGGACCAGGAACCGATGATTGAGGTAACTCGTGAGCTTGTTCGCCGCTTCAACCAGACTTACGGCGAGGTTCTTGTTGAACCGGAGATTATGCTTCCGGAGATTGCAACGGCACGTCGTCTGCCAGGAACCGACGGCAAGGAGAAGATGTCTAAGTCGCTTGGCAACTGCATCTATCTTTCCGACTCGGCTGCCGATGTATGGAAGAAGGTTAAGAAGATGTCTAATGGCGCTCCACGCATGAGCATGGACGAGCCGGGCAATCTTGAGGGCAATGCCGTGTTTACCTATCTCGAAGCATTCAGCACACCTGACGATTTTGCTGAGTTTTGGCCTGAATACAAGACTCTCGACGAACTGAAAGAGCATTATGTACGTGGCGGTATCGGCGACGGAACTACCAAGAAGTTCCTTAACAACGTTCTCAACAAGATGCTTGAACCTATCCGTGTGCGTCGCCATGAGTTCGAGCAGGATATCCCCGAAATCTATAACATCCTGAAGAAGGGTACAGAGGCTGCACGCGAAACAGCAGCTCAGACAATGGACGAGGTTCGCAAGGCTATGCAGATTGACTACTTCAACGATGCTGAACTTATCAAGCAGCAGGCTGAACGCTTCCGCGCTAAGTAATACGTAGAGCGAAGCGTGTAATATATCTTATTTAATCGTGTAATTGACGTTAATTATTATGTTCGTATAATGAACATTAATTTTTAAGGCGAAGCCTATTAACGTCAATTACACGATTTATACATTAACGTCAATTATCCGATTGGTACATTAACATCAATTATACGATTTGTAGATTAACGCCAATTACACGATTTATACATTAACGTCAATTACACGATTTATACATTAACGTCAATTATACGTATTCGTGTTTATTGACCTCCCAAACGTTCAAAGAACGTTATTATTTCCTCCCACGTCTTAAACTCATCGCTTCCCCACTCTATTGTCGTGCCAATAAACTCGGACTGAGCCATTGGTGCAATGAGATAGTCGCCATACTGCAACTGGCGTTCGTTAGAGAATATCACACGTCCCCAAGCTGGTGCACTAAGATATTCCTCCACCCACTTAACATCGTCTACCATAGCTTGCGGATTGTTGGTAGACTGCGGAGCAAGCACATACACATTATAATTCTCAATAAGCAGCTCGTATGCCTTGTGCATTGATGCAGTTGCCTTGCCATAGCTATCGCGCAAAGTCTCGATGTCAATATATACCACTGGACGCTCCTTGCCATTCTGGCGATCGTCTATATATCTTATTATTGGTACAAGATAGTGCATAGCTATCTTGTCGGTCAAGCGATGCTCGCCATGGAATCGGATAGCCGTAGGATAATGTTCCAAGAATAAGTCGAAGGTGTGAACAACCGGGTCGGCATCTCCAAACAGTCCAACCACACGCTCACGCTCTTCATCTGTTATTGAAGAGAAATTATTAGTGGTCATCTCCTGATATTCCTTTATCAGTCCTTTGGTAACCATAAACTCCTGCACTCCATCCTGGCGCGGATTCTGAAACACCTGCTTACCGGTGAACTTAGACATTGTGTCGCCCATCTCAAAGGCTGGGTTCACCAAGATACGGTCGTAACCTGTAAGCATCTCGGTGTACATGCCGCCCATAGAAGTGCCTATTATCAAGTCGGGCTTTTCCTCCTCACACATCTGTCGCAACATAGCAATACCCTCCTCCGGATGAAGAGGTATATCGCGTGCAACAACAGTAGCGTTTGGCAACAACGTGCTGAGCATTGTTACGGTACCCGATTGTGCAGACGAGCCAAAGCCATGCACATACATTATCTTCTTGCCCGACATAAGGTCGGGATACTGCTTTACATACTGATTTTCCATAGCCATAATACAAAAAAAGGTCTCCAAAGTCGTTAGACCTTGAAGACCCTAAGTAAAGAAGGCAGCCACCTACTCTCCCGCATTGCA
>OIWQ01000681.1_pt1 | contig 43838 bp, 29 predicted proteins | sample 1587571 | NCBI WGS metagenome assembly OIWQ01 (sample SAMEA3888910, study PRJEB22519) | human gut metagenome | biome: human gut; feature: human-associated habitat; material: faeces | place: Denmark | collected 2010
ACAACAGACCGATTGGCAGGGTTAAGTATGCGCTAAATTAATTCCGCCAACGGGTTTGAGTTAGGAGAGAAGACGAAAGAGTTCGGGGATTGTGAAATTCCCGGACTCTTTTTATTTCTCCCAACCACCTATATCCCCCTATCCACCTTACAAATGATAACTCAGGCTATTTTTTTAGAAAATTTATGCAAACTATTTACTATATCTAAAAGAAAAATAGTACCTTTGCACAATGATAATGATTCGGCGGCAAAGGAACTTCTCCAATGTCAATGAAAAAGGGATAGAAACAAACATAAAATTAGATACAAATAAAAAATGAGAACCGTTTACGAATTCTCCGTTAAGGACAGAAAGGGAAAGGAAGTTTCCCTCAAAGAGTACGCTAACGAAGTACTGCTCATCGTTAACACAGCTACCAAGTGTGGCTTTACTCCTCAGTATGAGGAACTGGAAAAGCTCTATGAGACATACCACCAGCAAGGCTTCGAGATACTCGACTTCCCATGCAATCAGTTTGGTCAGCAAGCTCCTGGTACTGATGAAAGCATCCATCAGTTCTGCAAACTTACATACGGCACAGAATTTCAGCGCTACAAAAAGATCAAGGTAAATGGTGATGATGCCGCTCCTCTCTTCAAATTCCTCAAGGAATGCAAAGGCTTCGCAGGCTGGGACGAGACTCATCCACTCTACCCTGTTCTCGACAAGATGCTCTCTGAGGCTGATCCTAACTACAAGGAAAGCGCAGACATCAAGTGGAACTTCACAAAGTTCCTCGTTAACAAGAAGGGTCAGGTGGTAGCTCGCTTCGAACCTACTACCAGCTTCGACATTATCGCAAAGGCCATCGAAGAGTGGCTTCAGGCATAAAAATATAAGCCAGCTTACATTTCTGTAGGCTGGCTTTCTTATTTCTTTTTCATCTTTAATCTACCTGTGGTACTGTCGCGAGGAACTTGTTGATTTCCTCATCGCTCACCTTATAATTCTGCAAATCACCATTGAGATAGCTTTCGTATGATGGCATATCAATGAGGCCATGACCTGAAAGACAGAAGAGAATCACGGTTTCCTTACCCTCTTCAGTAGCCTTCTTTGCCTCACGGATTGTTGCAGCAATGGCATGACAGCTCTCTGGAGCTGGAATGATACCCTCTGCACGGGCAAAGAGCATACCTGCTTCGAAGGCCTCTGTCTGGGCAACATCTACACCATGCATATAACCATCCTTAATCAACTGAGAGATGATCATACCGGCACCATGGTAACGGAGACCACCTGCATGGATGTTGGCTGGCTTGAAGTCATGCCCCAAGGTAAACATAGGCAACAGCGGAGTATATCCAGCCTCATCACCAAAGTCGTATTCAAACTTACCACGAGTCAGCTTAGGACAGCTCTCTGGTTCTGCAGCGATAAACTCGGTATGCTTCTCGCCCTTCAGGTTATGACGCATGAATGGGAAGGCAAGTCCACCAAAGTTACTACCACCACCGAAACAAGCAATCACCTTATCAGGATACTCACCTGTCATCGCCATCTGCTTTTCAGCCTCCAGACCGATGACAGTCTGATGCAAAGCCACGTGATTCAATACAGAACCCAAGGTATATTTACAGCCCGGAGTGGTTGTAGCCAACTCAACAGCCTCAGAAATGGCAGTACCCAGAGAACCAGGATGATGAGGATCGCGGGTAATGATATTCTTACCGGCACGTGTACTCATACTAGGAGAACCCTCAACGGTAGCACCGAAGGTACGCATGATGCTGGAACGGTATGGCTTCTGCTGCATGGTAATCTTTACCTGATAGACAGCAGCCTCCAGTCCGTAGAGCTTGGCAGCATAGGAAAGGGCACACCCCCACTGACCCGCACCAGTCTCTGTAGTAACATTGGTATCACCCTCCTGCTTGCAGTAATAGCACTGAGGAATGGCAGAGTTGATCTTATGTGAACCTAATGGTGTTACACTTTCATTCTTGAAGTAGATATGTGCTGTAGTACCCAATGCTTCCTCCAATCCATAGGCACGAACCAATGGAGTAGAACGGTAGAACGCATACTTTTCCTGTACATCCTCTGGAATGTCAATCCAAGCGTGCTCGGTATCAAGCTCCTGCTTAGAGCACTCCTTATTAAAGATGTGAGACAAGTCGTCTGCACTGAGCGGCTTGTGAGTCTGTGGGTTCAACGGTGGCAAAGGCTTATTAGGCATATCTGCCTGAATGTTGTACCACTGAGTAGGGATATCCTGCTCCTGGAGAATAAACTTTTTCTGTCTCATGTATATGTTTTTATTAAATTGTTAATTCTAGCTACAAAAGTACAAATAAAAAACGAAATACAGAAATATTCCCTTGTTTTTTAACGAATTTGATGTATTTTGAGTGTAAAATGGGAGTAATTATTATTGAGCAAGGATTATTTAATGTTTTACAAGTGTACTTTTATCAGTTTTCCCCCCTACTAATAACAATTATTCTCCCCTATATTCTTCTTTTTCTTCGTATCTTTGCATCATTAAAACAAAGGCGTTGTGAAACGCTATTCATCATCTTTTACTTATACAAAAATATAAAGCATCAGAATCCGATAAGAGAATCAGAATTCCGATGCTTTTTTTATTGATTTCTGTTTACGCTGAAAAAACTTGCAGAAGTTTCATTCCTAGTCATTCACCTTAATCTGAGAAATAAAATTCAACAGATTCTTTGCCTGTTCCACACTCTTCATATCTCGGATGCGAAGGAATCGCTTGTTGTTCTTTTCCTTCAAGGCACAGTCCTGGATGTGGGTAGTGGCATAAGCGAGTACCCGGGAGAACATCTCGCTGCGATAGAACGGACTGTTCACATTGCTCACAAACTGCAGCTGCATGGTACCCTGCTTGAGCATGATCTTCTCACAACCCAATGACTTGCCCAGTCGGCGCAGACCTACCACACACATCAGCTCATCCGCCTCTCTAGGAACCGGACCGAAACGGTCGATCATTCGCCTGCGGAATTCTGCCACCTCCTCTTCACTCTGCAGATGGTCGAGTTCGCGATAGAGCAGCATTCGCTCAGAACTACCCGGCACGTAGGTATCCGGGAAATAGGTCTCCAGATCACTCTCCACGGCACAGTCATCCACAAAGTCATCGCCCGTGAGTTGCTTTCCTTCATCCATCTCCTGCTGATACAGGTCGTTGAACTCCTCGTTCTTCAACTCGGTGACAGCCTGGGAGAGGATCTTCTGATAAGTCTCATAACCCAGGTCTTCCATGAATCCACTCTGTTCGGAACCCAGCAGATTGCCGGCACCACGAATATCCAGGTCCTGCATAGCCAGATTAAAACCGCTACCCAGGTCGCTGAAGGTTTCCAGTGCTTCCAGTCGGCGACGGGATTCCTGAGAAAGATAAATCTTAGCCGGAGCTATCAGATAGCAGAAAGCCTTCTTGTTGCTACGTCCTACCCTACCTCTCATCTGGTGCAGGTCGCTCAATCCGAAACGGTGGGCATCATTCACGATGATGGTATTGGCATTGGAGATATCGATTCCGTTCTCTACGATGGTAGTAGAAAGAAGCAGATCATAGTCGTAATTGATGAATCCCATGATGATCTTCTCCAGTTCCTCCGGCTTCATCTGTCCATGACCGATGGCTATGCGACAGTCTGGCACCAGTTTCTCGATGAGCATTTTCAGCTCGGTCAGTTTGGCGATACGGTCGCAGACGAAGAACACCTGACCGTTACGGCTCATCTCAAAATTGATGGCATCGGCGATAACCGTCTTGTCGAAGGTGATGACCTCGGTCTGGATAGGATAACGGTTAGGAGGTGGCGTACGCATGATACTCATATCTCGGGCTCCCATCAGCGAGAACTGCAGGGTTCTCGGTATCGGAGTAGCACTCATAGTAAGGGTATCCACATTCACCTTCAGCTGGCGAAGCTTTTCCTTGGTAGATACACCAAACTTCTGCTCCTCATCAATGATCAGCAGTCCCAGGTCGTGCCATTGTACTGACTTGGAAATCAGCTTGTGGGTACCAATCAGGATATCCACCTTTCCCTCCTTCAGTTCTTCCAGAATGCGCCGGGTATCCTTGGCTGTACGGGCACGACTCAGATATTCTAGGGAAACTGGGAGTCCCTCCAGTCGATGCTTGAAGGTCTGGTAATGCTGGTAGGCAAGCACCGTGGTAGGCACCAGCACAGCCACCTGCTTGCCATCGCAAGCCGCCTTGAAAGCTGCACGGATGGCAACTTCCGTCTTACCGAATCCCACATCACCACACACCAGACGGTCCATCGGCCTACCGCTTTCCATGTCTTTCTTCACGTCAGCCGTAGCCTTGCTCTGGTCGGGCGTATCTTCATAGAGGAACGAAGCCTCCAGCTCATGCTGCAGATAGCTGTCGGCACTATAGGCAAATCCCTTTTCGCGTCGGCGCTGCGCATAGAGTTTGATCAGGTCGCGGGCGATATCCTTGATTCGCTTCTTTGCCTTCTCCTTCAACCGGTCCCAGGCACCTGTTCCCAGGGTAGAGAGGCGTGGCGGTTCACCGGTATCGCTTCTGCGGTATTTACTGATTTTATAGAGCGAGTGGATGCTCACATCCACCTTGTCATTGTTCTTATACACGATGCGGATCATCTCTTGATAGCTGTCGCCGGTAGGCACACGCACCAGTCCGCCGAACTTTCCAATACCATAATCCACATGCACGATAAAGTCGCCATAATCCATCTCCTGCAACTCCTTCATGGTGAGCGCCATCTTTCCGGCTCTTGCCGAGTCTGAACGGAGGTTGTATTTATGGAATCGGTCGAAAATCTGATGATCGGTAAAGAAGCAGGCACGCTTCTCATGATCCACGAATCCCTCGTGAATGGTTTTATCCACAGGGGTAAAACGGATCTGATACCTTTTCAGCTCCTCACTGTCGAAGATATCCTTCAGTCTCTCCTGCTGCTTCTGGCTGTCTGCCAATATATATAAGGTATAGCCCTGAAGCTGATAATCCTCAAGAGTCTGGGCAAGGAGATTGAAATTCTTGTGGAACAGCGGCTGCGGCGCCATATCAAAGGAGATGACCGCCTGGTTATCACCCTTGGCAGTCAACAGATGCTCCTGCTTCCTGGCAACATCCCCCTCAGGTTGCTTGCCGAATTCGATACGCACGTGCTCAACCAGTGCATGCTGGAAGTCTGAAGCGGAAACAAGATTCAGCTCTGCCTTCATCTCCCTCCTGATTTTCTCAGCCTCCATCTCGGTGGCACCTTCCAGCTGTTCGGTGAGACTCTGCAAAGAGAATCCATCCTTGTAAATCTGCTCGATACGGTCGTGCAGCAGCGTATAGTCATTCATTACCACGAGTGCATCCGCATCCAGGAAATGGAGGAAACACTGCTTCACGGTCTGCTCGGCAGCAAGTTCCGGCACGATTTCGATGGCATCACGCTTATCCTTCGAAAGCTGGTCTTCGATGTTGAAGGTGCGGATGGTATCAATCTCATCACCGAAGAAATCGATACGGAACGGATATTCGCAACTGTAGGAATAGACGTCGAGGATGCTTCCACGAACGGCAAACTGACCCGGTTCATAGACGTAATCTGTCTCCTGAAGTCCGAAATCACGCAACTGACGCACGATATCCACCTGTGCAGTCTGTTGTCCGACAGAAAGTTTGAGGATTCTCTCATCCAGAATCTGCTTGGAAACCACGAGTTCTGCCAGGGCATCAGGATAAGAAACGATATAGATCTGCTTGCCAGCCGACAATCGTGCCAGCACTTCCGTTCTCAGGATTTCGTTAGCCGCATCCCGCTGACCATACTTGATGGCGCGTCGGTAGCTGGAAGGAAAGAAAAAGGCGCTCTCCTGTCCCAACATCTGCGTAAGATCATGATAGAAATACCCCGCTTCATCAGCATCATTGAGCACGAAAAGCACGGTGCGCTTCATCTTAGCCTGCAGCGAACCGAAGAACACCGAGGCAGAAGAGCACACCAATCCCTGAAGAAAGACAGAATGAACCGACTTCTTCTTCAATAAATCAAAGAGGGCATTCGCCTGTGGCGAACGCCCGTATAGTTTTGCAATTTCCTGTAATGTCACTTTTACTTCAATTTCGGATATTTCTTGAACCATCCATCGAGACGCAGTCTCATCACGCCGAAGAAAGCCTCTCCAAAGATACCGCCACTCATCTTGCTCACTCCCTCACGGCGATTCACAAAGATAACCGGCACCTCCTTGATCTTGAAACCAATCTTAAAGGAAGTGAACTTCATCTCAATCTGGAAACCATAGCCCTTGAAGCGGATGGCATCAAGATTGATAGTCTCCAATACCTTGCGGCGATAGCAGACGAATCCTGCGGTGGTATCATGTACCTGGAAACCGGTAACAAAACGCACGTACTTGGAAGCGAAATAGCTCATCAACACGCGACCGATAGGCCAGTTCACCACGTTGACACCCGAAACATAACGGGAACCGATGGCTACATCATAGCCCTCATCGTGGGTAGCCGCATAGAGGCGAGGCAGATCATTAGGATCGTGGCTGAAGTCGGCATCCATTTCGAAGATGAAGTCATAACCCTGCTTCAGCGACCATTTGAAGCCCATGATATAGGCTGTACCCAAACCCAGCTTACCCGAACGCTCCAGGATATGGAGACGGTCGGCAAACTCATCGGCAATCAGCTTCTTAACGATATCAGCAGTTCCGTCCGGACTACCGTCATCGATAACAAGGATGTCGAATTTCTTCTCCAGGCCAAAAACGGCACGGATGATTTTCTCTATATTTTCCTTCTCGTTGTATGTAGGAATGATTACTATACTGTCACTCATAATGTTCTAATTTAATATATTTATTGGTCAGGATTCTCCACGAATCCCTGATGTTCCTTCACCAGTCCACCCATGATGGCATCATAGCTCTTGGTCATCTGGTTCTTGATATTCTCAGGACCCTTGCCCATCGGCTCAATCGGTTCATGGATGGTGAGCTTCAGCGGATGCCAGAATGCCCAGTAGATATCCTTCATGCGGGGCTTGACATTGAAACTGCCATTGATGGTAAGCGGGCAAACCGGCAACTGCAATTCGTCGGCAAGCATGAAAGCACCTCGGCGGAACACGCCCATGTGACCGGTAAAGCTGCGGGCACCCTCCGGGAATACCACCAGCGACATACCCTCCTTCAACACCTCGCGCGCCCTGTCATAGGAAGCACGGATCTTGGAAGGTCCACTCTTGTCGATAAAGATATGATGTGCATACTCGCAAGCCAAACCTACCAGAGGAATCTTGCGGATGCCCTTCTTCATCATCCACTTGAAGTTACGTCCCAGGAAGCCGTAGATCAGGAAGATGTCGAAAGCACCCTGATGATTGGCTACAAACACATAACTCTGATTCTTCTTCAGATGTTCCCTACCCTCTACCTTCACCGGCAGGAGAAGGAGACGGATCCACAGGATAGACCACCACTTGCCGGGATAATATCCCCAGAAGTGACCATTGCCCAGTCTGCAGCCTATCACGGTAACAAGACTGGTCAGGATGCTCGCCAGAACAAGAATCGGCAAACATATCAAAAGCTGATATAATCGATATAAGTACTTCATAATCGCAATTTCATGAATTATTGGAAGATCGTAATTTGATCATCTTATTTTCGTTTCAATGTGATGACTACTATTTCAGGAGTTGCTCCGATGCGGATTGGAATGGTTCCTCCCAATCCGGCTGTGGTATAGAGCTGGCATCCCTCGCGCTCATAGAGTCCGTAATCGAAAGCCGAGAACATAGACGGGCGCAAGCCGAGAACAGAAACCTGTCCGCCATGGGTATGTCCGCTCAGGGTAAGCTGTGGAGCTACCAGCACGCTGTCCTTCGAACCATATTTCTCGTTGATACGCGAAGGCGTCATGTCTTTCCACATCTCCGGAATATGCTGGAGCATCAGCACAAACTGTCCTTTCTTTATACCGTAGAGTGCCTGTGCCACCTCTGCATGCGAAGGCTTCTTGAAGTTTTCGGTACCGGCTACATAGATGGAATCTTTGCCGCGATGCAGCACAAAGTGCTCATTCATCAGCAGATGCCATCCCATCTCCCGTTCCGTCTGCTGCACCTTTTCTTCTATCCTGCGGATTTCAGCCTCGTCATCCACATTCATATAATAGGTGTAATCGTGATTGCCCAATACGCTCACCACGCCATCTTTCGCCTTGAGACCACTCAATGTCTTCTTGAAAGGAACCAGTTCCTCCGGTCGCACATTCTGCAGATCACCCGTAAAGCAGATCAGGTCGGGATGCTGGGCATTGATGCTATCTACATCCCGCTGAGGCATGTGTCTGCGCCATCCATAATAGGAACCTACATGGATATCGCTGAAATGCACGATGCGGTAACCCTCAAACGCTTCAGGCAGATCGGGCACATAGACCGTGAGATGCTTCACCTGAAACTGTCGTACCCCCATCGTAAAGCCATAGATGAAACTGAAGAAAGCCCATACGGCAAGGAAGATTCCTACCAGTTTTCCCCAGTTGCGTGCCCGATGCACACTGCCTCTAAACCTGCCATCCCCTTTTTTTGCCTTGAAGCAGCGGGAGAGCTTCATACATTCCCATCCCACAAAACTGGTGAAGGCAAAGACAAACTGCGGAACAGCCAGCAGTGCCATCATGCCAAACCAGATGTCTATGAACACCGGATTGGCAGGCAGGAAGTCAGGCTCCAGGGTGAGATAGGCAGTGTATCCTATCACGATGGCAGCAGGCAACCAATATAGTATCTTTCGTTTTCCCTTAGGAATATGCAGGTATTTCCGGTCTATCCAGAGATAGGGCAATACCGTGAGCACAATCACGGGAATCAATAATCTAGCTATCATTGTTAAAAACTATCTTTTTTATCTTCTCGAACTTCTGATTACTAACATCATCTTCTCACCTTCTATTTCAGCAGGCTCGACTGCAGGAACCTTTTCATCAGTTCCACGGGAACGCCCCTGCGGCGGGCATAATCCCTCAGCTGGTCATCCCCAATCTTACCCAGTTCGAAATATCTAGCCATGGGATGAGCGAACATCAGTCCCGACACACTGGCATGGGGCGTCATCATTCCGCTTTCCGTGAGTCGGATGCCCACCTGCTTCATATCGAGAAGCTGGTCGATGAGGAAATTTGCACTCGTATCCGGCAGCGAAGGATAGCCGATGGCTGGACGGATGCCCTGATACTCCTCCCTAAGCTGCAGTTCGATGGTAAGATGTTCTTCCGGTGCATAGCCCCAGAAGGTCTTTCTTACCTCTTCGTGCAGTTTCTCGGCAGTAGCCTCTGCCAGTCGGTCGCTCAGGGTCTGTGCCATCATGTTGAGATAATCATCGTGCCGGTAGGCATCCATGATTCCTCCATCTACCGTAGAACAGAACACCCCGATCTGGTCTTTCTCCCCGTGAGCCAGCGGACGGATGAAATCAGCCAGACAGAGATTCGGTGCGCCCGGTGCAGAAGGATGCTGCTGGCGGAGCATCGGAAAACGGAGCTGCTGATCCAGAAACAGGATATCATCCCCTTCGCTGTTGGCATCGAAGAGCTGGAAAATGGCATGGCAGTGAAACCTGTCCTCCCAGGAGGCAAGCATATCCAGCGCTTCCTGCTTCATCTTCTCCTTGTCGCAGCGTGGCTTCCCGCTCAATCCCCAGGCATGATAGAAATAGAGCCAGTTGATATAGGGCACCAGTTCTGATATTCTGTATTGCCTTACGATTCTATCTTTTATCATAAGTCATCTCCTCGCCACGGTAGGCTGCATCAAAGGCACCCTTGTTGTAGATCAGGTGACCATTGCAGAAGGTCTGCTCCACCTGCCACTGATATTCATGTCCCTCCATCGGACTCCACTTGCACTTGCTCTGGATGACATCCTTTGTAACGGTCCAAGGAGAATGAGGCTTCACGATGACGATATCTGCCTGATAACCCTTGCGCAGGAAACCACGCTGGGCTACCCGGAAGAGCTGAGCCGGCTGATGTGCCATCAGCTCAACCATCCGTTCGATGGTAAGCACGCCTTCATCTACCAGTTCCAGCATGGAAACGAGCGAGAACTGCACCATCGGCATACCCGAAGCCGCCTTGGCACATCCCCCCTGCTTGTCCTTCCACTCGTGTGGAGCATGGTCGGTACCGATGGTGGCAATGGTTCCGTCGCTGAGCGCCTTGCGCAAGGCATCACGGTCTGCCAGGGTCTTGATGGCAGGATTGCACTTGATGAGTGCCTTCTTCGTAGCATAGTCGGCATCCGAGAAGACGAGATGCGCAATCACCGCCTCTCCTGTAATCTGAGGAAGAGGGATGCCATCTCCGGAATGCTCATTCGCCTTTTCGTTCTGATGGGCGAAGAGTTCCAGCTCCCGGGCTGTCGTAACATGGGCGATATGCAGACGGGTACCAAACTCGCGGACCAATTCCACAGCGAGCTTGCTGCTCTCATAGCATGCCTCTTCGCTGCGGATTTCCGGATGATGCTCCACGGCAGGATCCTCTCCGTACTTAGCCTTAGCCTCTGCCATGTTGCGGTTGATGATTCCGGTATCCTCGCAGTGCGTCATCACCGGCAGGTTCAGGTCCTTAGCCGTCTTGAAGACGCGCTTCAGCGATTCCATCTTATCCACCAGCATATTACCGGTGCTGGAACCCATGAAGAGCTTGATGCCAGGCACATGGTGCATATCCAGCTGGGCAAAGGAATCCACGTTGTCATTGGTGGCACCATAGAAGAAGCTGTAGTTTACATGACTCTTTTCTGCGCCCAGCTTTCTCTTGTCATTCCACACCTGCAGTTCGGTAGTCTGCGGCACGGTATTCGGCATTTCCATATAGGAAGTCACGCCGCCATAGGCAGCCGCGCGGCTCTCACTCTCTATGTCCGCCTTGCGGGTTAGTCCCGGCTCACGGAAATGAACATGGTCATCTATTACACCCGGCAAAACGAAACACCCCGTAGCATCCACTACTTCATCGTAGATGCCACGGGGAGCCATGCCTTCAAATATATCAGATATCACTTCACCATCGACAAGAAGATCACCCAGGAATGAGCGACCTTCATTGACAATAGTTCCGCCTTTTATTAACACTTTAGACATAGTATTTCTTTTTTCTAAACTTTGAATTTACTCTTTTGCTTCAGGAATGCTTGGCTTCGCCAGCTCGTTAGGCGTTGGTGCAGGAGCCGCATTCGGATCGGTCTGCGGAGCCGCCATCTGTCCAGCCTGCATGCTTGGATCCATCTGCGCTTCGTGGGTACCGTTCATGATAGCCTGGTTTTCCTGTGCTTTCTGGTAGTAGTCCTTCACGTATGGATCGCTCTTGAAGTGCTCTGTAGCCTTGCTCATGATATCCTCTATCCATGGCGAAAGCATCGGATACTGGTTGCCCATGGTTACGAGGAAGAATACGCCTGGTCCCAAGACATTCTCGAAGTTGTCGGTAATGAAGGTAGTCACCAGCTTGTCCTCCTGCTCGGAGAGTTTCATCGCCTCAGCATTCAGCTGGGCAGTCACCGCCTGCATATCGCTTCCATTCATGATGGCCTGGTCGTGCTTATGCACCAGTTCCCGCTGCTGACCCTGCAGCTGCTGGTATTTCTTGAAGAATCCGAAGAGCTTGTCGTTGAGTGGCGTTCCACTTACTACCTGCTGTACATCGTCGAGTTTCACGGTAATGCTTCCCGCCTCCAGCACCAGTGGCAGAACAGGTTCATCGTCCATGAAGACATTTGCCATTCTTGCAGAATCTACCGTTCCCTGGAAATGGAACTGTCCATGTACCACATCACAGGAGTCGATCTTGCTGAATTCGTTATTCTTTAAGATTTGAAGGTAGAGCATACGGCCATCCAGGGTACTCACGTTGGAAGTACCCGAAATATCGTAGCTACTGGCGCATGAGGTAAGCGCCACCAAGGTGATAAGTGCGTAAAATATCTTATTCATAAGCTTTATAATTCACATTCAGTGAACAAAAGTACAATCATTTCTTGAAGTACCGAAATAAATTGATGCAATTTAATTGAATATTACAAGTATTTATGTTTTATTTGCATTCTTCCCCCTTCATTTCGTGCGAAATGCGGAAGGTGGTGTAGAGTTCCAGGATAGATGCCACCAGCATCACCATGATCCACTTGCCGTAGAAGATGGAGTAAAAGAGCTGCGGATTGCCCAGCCATTTCTCGGTAAAGGTATAGACCGTATCCACCATCGAGATGCCGGCAAAGATAAAGAGGATGTTGGCTACATTCTGGATGCGCTTCAGGCGATGGATCACAGGCGACTTGCCCTCGTAGGTCTGCATCGACTGGATCACGCTGAAGAGCACGGTGCCCAGAAGGAACACCCAGCTCGTGGTTTCCACCAGCGAAGGATAAATCTGTTTCAGCACAAAGCTGCACGCACCGACAACCATCAGCACGCCGCCCAACAAAAACAAAGCACTCTGTATTTTATTCAACTGTTTCATCTTTCTTACTTTCTTTTTCTGTTTGTTCACACCTTTTATATATAGATTGCGTTACCGGATGGAATCCTTGTCCTCCTCGTTTTCATCTATTTCTACCGAACCGGGCAGATCCGTACTCAGCACGAAGATATCCTCATTGTCAGCCTTCATGAAGTAGCGTTCGCGTGCTATCTTGCCGAAGACTTCCGGTCCCTTGCGCATCTCCTGCAGGATACGGAGATCCCGGTCATACTCCGTTCTGTACTTTTCAATCTCAGAACGCAGCGTGGCTATCTCAATCTGATACTTGATATGCTGGCGGATGCTATTGTCGTCTATGACACCCACTATCAAAACACCCGCAATTATCACTATAAGATATTTATAGTGAGCGAGATAATTCCACATAATACTAAACTTTTGACTCATTAATTTCCGAATTTGTTTGCAAAGATAATATTTTTTTGTTATCTTTGCATCACAATTAAGAAAAAATAATGTAAGTGAACGTATATTCAAGCAAAAAAGAATGGAAGAATACATAGTTTCGGCTAGAAAATACCGTCCGATGACCTTTGATTCGGTGGTTGGACAGAGTGCGTTGACTACCACATTGAAGAATGCAGTGAAGAGTGGCAAGCTTGCCCACGCTTATCTTTTCTGCGGTCCGAGAGGTGTGGGAAAGACCACCTGTGCCCGCATCTTTGCCAAGGCAATCAACTGCGAGCACCCTCGTGAGGACGGCGAGGCATGCAACACCTGCGAGAGCTGCCAGGCTTTCAATGAGCAGCGCTCCTATAACATCTTCGAGCTGGATGCCGCCAGCAACAATGGTGTCGATCAGATCAAGACCCTGATGGAGCAGACCCGCATCCCGCCTCAGGTAGGCAAATACAAAGTGTTCATCATCGACGAGGTCCACATGCTGAGTGCCGCCGCCTTCAATGCCTTTCTCAAGACCCTGGAGGAGCCGCCATCGCACGTCATCTTCATCCTCGCCACCACCGAGAAGCACAAGATCCTGCCTACCATCCTGAGTAGATGCCAGATCTACGACTTCGAACGTATGACCGTGCCCAACACCATCGCCCACCTCAAGATGGTGGCTGAGAAGGAAGGCATCCAATACGAGGAGCAGGCGCTTGCCGTCATCGCCGAGAAGGCTGACGGAGGAATGCGAGATGCCCTCTCCATCTTCGACCAGGCTGCCAGCTTCTGCCAGGGCAACATCACCTACCAGAAGGTGATAGAAGACCTGAACGTGCTCGACAGCGACAACTACTTCAAGCTCGTGGACCTCGCCCTGGAGAACAAGGTGAGCGAGATGATGCTGCTGCTCGACAATATCCTGGGCAAGGGATTCGACGGCGGAAACATGATTCAGGGACTCGCCCAGCACGTACGCAACGTGATGATGGCGAAGGACACCCAGACCCTGCCGCTGCTGGAAACCAGCGAAGAGCAGAAGGCAAAATACGTGGAGCAGGCCAAGAAGGCACCTACACCTTTCTTATATAAGGCACTCCAGCTGATGAACAGCTGCGACGTGCAGTACCGACAGAGTTCCAACAAGCGACTGCTTGTAGAGCTGACCCTGATACAGATCGGTCAGATTACCCAGCCGGAAGACCAGGATGTGCCTAGTGCGGGGCGTACGCCCCACAGACTAAAATCCCTGTTTCAGAAAATCGTTGCCCAGCTTAAGCCTGCCTCTCAGGGTGCAGGTGCCGGGCAAGAGAGCGGCAGCAAGGCTCCTGTACAGGGAGCACAGCCTGTTGCTGCAGCTACTGCTGCGCCTATATCAACAGAGAGAAACGGATCTCAGGAGGCTGCATCCGCAGCATCGCCGAAGGCAAAGACCCTTCTCAAGTCACCAAGTCAGGTAAAACTGAAAGGCATCGGCATGAGCTTCGCCAACCTAGAGAAGACGGAGCAGAACAGCCAGCACATCTACAATCCTATCGACCAGCTCAAGGAAGAGGCACCGACATCTACCGGAGCTGCCGCCAACCACGACCAGCCTTTCACGCAGGAACAAGTAGAAGGCCAGTGGATCAGCATGTGTTTGAGAATGCAAGGCATCAAGGACTTCATCGGACTCGCCAATCGCATGAAACCGATTGTACCAACCATCACCGACTTTCCGCATATCGAGGTAGTCATCGACAACAAGCTGCTGCTCGACGACATAGTCAAGATCAAGGGCAGAATCCTGCAGACCTTCAGAATCGGCTTGAACAACAGCCAGGTAACCATCGACTACCGTCTGGCAGAATCGGATGAAGTAACCCGCATCCTCTCCAAACGAGAGATACTTGAGAATATGATAAAGGAAAACCCTGCCATCGGCAAGCTGACCCAGGATCTACGGTTAGTCATGGCATAAATAAACAGAATAGTAAGACACAATAATGGCAAGAAGACTTAGAAAGAAGCGTATAGCCGTGATACTGCTCACATTCACAGCCCTCATCGGATGGACCACCCACAGCTGCGTATCGCGCTGCACCTCGTCCGACAAGGAGACATCAGCAGATTCACTGCCTGCGGTACATATCAACGATTCCATCACCAATGCCCTCACCGAGGGAAAGGCATATCAGGAGATGGATTCCGTCATAGAGAGATACCTCAAGAGATGGGAGATCAATGGTGCCCAGCTCGTCATCACCCGCAACGACTCCCTGCTCTATGCACGTGGATTCGGATGGGCAGACAAGGAGAAGGGCATCCGCATGGAACCCAACATGCTGATGCGCTTTGCATCCGTTTCCAAGCTCATCACCGCTGCCGGCATCATGAAACTCGTAGAGATGAAGAAGCTGCGCATGGGCGACAAGGTGTTCGGACAGAAGGGCATCCTCTGTGATACCACCTATAACAACAGCATCAAGGACCAGCGCTACTACAACATCACCGTAGAGCAGCTGCTGCGCCACCAGGCTGGTTTCAACAACTATGCCGGCGACCCGGTATCCTCCACCCGTTATATCATGATGCAGAACCGCCTCACCACCCCTCCCGACCATCCTACCCTGCTCAGGATTCTCCTGAAGCGTCATCTGGGTTATACGCCGGGCGAGGGCAAGTGCTACAGCAATCTGGGCTATATGATTCTCTCGATGATCGTGGAGAAGAAGAGCGGAATGAAATACGAGAACTTCATCCAGAAGTATGTGCTCCAGCCTGCCGGCTGTTTCGACATGCACATTGCGGGCACCTATTACAAGGACCGCCGTCCTAACGAGACGAAGTATTACATGCACCAGGGCAGCATTCCGGTATATGAGTACAACAACAGCGGCAGGATGGTAGAGAAGTGCTATGGCGATACCGATCTTCCCCGACTTTCGGGAGCAGGAGCCTGGTGCGGTTCGGCTGCCGAGCTGTCGAGATTCATAGCGAGCATCGACGGCATGCCTCATGTCAAGGATATCCTGAGCAGGAAGAGTGTACAGTTTATGACGCAGGAGCAGCCCAACCATCAGTACTCCATCGGCTGGAACTATACGCCGAAGAGCAACCGTCCTTGGATTCGCACGGGTTCCCTTGCCGGCACCTCTGCGTTGGTTCTGAAATATCCTGATGGTCAGTGCTGGATTCTCATCACCAACACCTCCACCTGGAAGGGTCATGGCTTCAGCAACGACACCATGGCATTCTTCGAGAAGCTGCGCAAGAAATATATGCCGCAGATGCCAAAGCGTGATCTCTTCCTGTAAAAAGGACAGAGGGATGTGACAGTTCAGCTCTCATCTTCTCTCCGCAAAGATACAAAAATATTCAATATATCATTCGTATTGAATAAAAAAGTACTGATTTTATTCAATATGATGGGTAAAATGAATAAAATCAGTACTTTTATTTGTAATCTACTTGGCATCAAACCAAAGTTGTCATTTTCAAGAAATCTCGCAGATGAATGTGCTTAATGCCATCAATATTGGTTTGACCGTAAAGCCTATCCATAGATATCACGTATTTGGGATGACTGTCTTTTATCAATTTCAAATTGCCGAATTCACGCTCTATCGTTTCCTCAGAAGCCAGCAGATAGGTAACTTGCACATACGCCACACTATCCGCTTTCTCGGCAACAAAATCAATCTCTGCCTTATACATCTGACCAACATAAACTTTATACCCCATACGGCTCAAATGGATATATACAGCGTTCTCCATCACCTTTTCTATATCAAAACGCCTGTTGCCGCCTATAATATGATTTCTGATTCCCAGGTCTTCAAAATAAAACTTGTCGCCTAACTCGAAAAGTCGCTTACCATGAATGTCGTATCTGTTGACTCTATCGATAATAAACGCATTGCTTAAATACTCCAAATACGTGAGAATCATCTTGGCAGACGTTTCTGTGTTCTGGCTTTTCAGGAATTTAACAATACTCGTTGCAGAGAATTGTTTACCGATATTATCGCTCACAAACTTCAGCAAAGTTCGCAACAATGGTATGTTTCTGATGTTTTCTCGCTCTATGATATCACGAAGCACTATCGTATTATACACATTATCAAGATAATCTTCTACCAAGTCGGTATTTTCCAATCCTAAATTGCGCAACTGAGGGAGCCCGCCATACTGTAGATACAGGTTTAAGGAAGTGTCGTCATCCTTTAGCTCATGAAAAGTAAGGAACTCTTCATAGCAGAGTCCTCGAATACGATAAGCAATATATCTGCCTCTCAGGCGAGTTGCCAGTTCACCCGACAGCATCTTGGCGTTACTACCGGTAATCATGATCTGGCAGGTATCATCCGATTGGATACTGAGAAGTGCTTTCTCAAAATCGGAAATCTCCTGCACCTCATCGATAAACAGATAGTTTTCCTTACCCTCAACAATGTTGGCTGCTACATAAGTCTCCAAATCCTGATAGTTGGCTATCATATCAAATGAGGTTTTCTCCTTATCTATATAGATAACATGATTTTCTTCATACTCAGCGATGTGATTTAAAATTCGACGCATCACACAACTCTTGCCGACACGCCTTTGGCCCGTCAACGCAATCATCATTCCACGTCCAAACATACGCTCAATACGTTCGGAATACCCTATTCTTTCTAACAGCTTTTGTTTCATACGAGTAAAACTTTCCGCAAAGATACCCGTTTTGTTTCGTATAAGTAATAAAAATGACAATTCTTCTATTTTTATTACTTATAATTAACATATTAGATATTACTTCTTCTTGGTATTTGTTTTCTTCTTCTTTGAAGATGTTGTTGTCTTCTTCTTTGTTGTCGATGTCTTCTTGTTGGATGTTGTGGTTACTACTGGCTTGTAGTAGGTCAGAGCCTCGGGCAACTCCTGCTTGATGGCAGCAATGCGCTTGGCATCCGACGGGTGGTCGCTGAAGACATCGCTCTGGTTGCTGTTGCCTGTCATCTGAGCCATACGCTGCCAGAAACTAACAGCAACATTTGGGTCGTAACCAGCCATAGCGGCGAAGATAAGACCCATACGGTCGGCCTCGCTCTCGTTGTCGCGGGAATACTTAAGACTGCGGAACTGCAAACCCTTTTGTGCAATAATCTGCGCAAGCTGTGTTGTGCCAGAGCTTACACCGGCAGCATTGAGCACCTGACCAAGAATCTCTGTACCATACTGGTTCTTTATCTGCTTACTCATCTGCTCGGCTGAGTGCTTGGCTACGGCATGAGCTATCTCGTGTCCAAGGACGATGGCGAGCGAAGCCTCATCCTTTGTTACGGGCAGCAAACCCTCGTAAACCACAATCTTGCCGCCAGGCATACAGAAAGCGTTGACCGACTGGTCTTGCACAAGATTGAACTCCCAGCTATACTCCTTTGTCTCTGCCTGCATGCCATGCTCGCTGAGATACATCTCTACGGCTGTGGCAAGACGCTGTCCAACACGCTTAACCATAGCGGTGTTGGCTGAATTGGTAGACAGCTTAGCCGACTTCATATAGTTGGTATACTCTTTATTGCTTAGCGAGAGCACCTGTTCGTCGCTAACAAGGATGTTTTGCTTACGGCCTGTGATAGGCACTGTGCGGGTAGTTCCGCACGACATTACGATGGCTGCAGCAAGAGCCATCAACATAAATCTTACTTTTCTCATACTATTAGTGTATAAACTGTTGTTATTTTGGACTGCAAAAGTATATAATTTTTACATATAACGAACAATCTAATGGCAAAAAATTAATGCCCTACCCTTATCAGTACAGAGCCTTTAACACTACCCGACTCTACCTGTACAGCGTATACTCCGCCTTTCAACATGCCCAAATCTACTGCATATTCGTTGGTTCCTGCCGCAAGGCGACGTGCCAAAAGCTGTTGGCCTGATGTAGAATACACGCACAATGCCACTGCCGATTGTGTGGCAGCAGCAAACTTTAGGTGCAGAGCATTGGCTTTAGTAAGGCTTATGTCCACACCCTGCGGATTGGTTGTGCTAAGTCCTTCTATAGCTGAAATGCCGAGCACGTCGAGCAATCCGGCATAAGCGTCAATGGCTCCATAGCCACAATAATTTGGTGTCTCGCTGCCGTAATCGCCACACGGCCTACTGGTGCGCTGGATTATACCCATAACATCATCTGGCGACAACATTGGATTGGCTTGCAACCACAAAGCTACGATGCCTGCAACGGCAGGTGTGGACATTGACGTACCTGCATCGGCACTCCATCCGTAGGTGCGCCCGTCGTGGTCGAAGGCACTGACAAGCCAACCAAGACGTCCCGGCTGTGCCTGCATATAATAGCTGCTCATTGCTGAAATGATGTTTGAGCCGGGGGCCATAACATCAGGTTTGGTACGACCGTCGAACGTTGGACCTACAGAAGAATAGCTGCCACGCTCGCCTTTCTCACCCCAAGACGTATACTGAAGCTCGCCCTTATAATTGACAAACGTGGGACGATAGCCCAAGGCACCAACACATATCACATCTGGAGCGCTGCCCGGCGAAAGGATGCTGTGGGTGATGTCGGCATCGTTGAGCGTAGGGTCTATTTGTGAACCGCCAAATCCTCCCAACAAAAGGAAAGCCTCGGCATTGGCTTCGTCGCCCACCATCTGCATAGACACGAGCTTGTTGTCCATGCCGCTGCTGCTGGTCTGCAACACCTCAAGCACAAGGTCGGACGGATTGAAACACGATGGGTATGCCTGTATCTGTTGCACAAACTCGGTGCCATCAATTATTGCGGTGTCTGACAGGAGCGAATCAGCAGCCGCGCACACATCGGCTGTGCCGACGCTAAGCACCAAGCGTCCATCCGAAAGTGTGGTATGGTTAGAGCGCAAGTATACTTTTGCATTGCCCACATTATATATAATGGTACGAAGATCTATCGGTTTGTCGGTCTTTACATATAAGGCTGTTGCATTGTCTTTGGCTCCAAGGAATGTTCCCGACGAATGGCGTCCAGAAGGTTTAGCCATATAATTATTGTGAAGACACTCGTTGCCAGCCGATGCAACAAGTATTTTGCCTGGTCCTACAAGTTGGCTCAACGCCTCATTATACAGTAGGGCATCGCCACTGAAGCTCTGGTGCATACCCTCGCTGAACGATACAACACAAGGCTTGCCCACCGACTCGGCATAATCGAATAGGTACTTAAAGCCAAGCACATCAGTGGCTGTTGTATAGCGATACATATCCTCCTCGGCTATGAAAGGCTCGTCGCCTGACACAGCATTGCTAACAAGGCACAGCTCGCTCTCGGGTGCCATACCCACATAGCGCGAACCAGCCCCGTTGCCGGCAGCAACGCCGAGTGTGTGGGTGCCGTGATACAACTCCTCGCCGTCACGAGAGTGGGCATAGGCACGTATTGTCTCGGGGGTGGCATACTCGGCGCCGACGTACATTGGGCTGTTTATGGTATCGGCACTAAGCTGATCCCAGAAGCGGCTGATGCGCGAAGCAGAGCCATCGGCATTGAGAAACGTTGGGTGAGTGAGGTCGAACCCTACATCCATAATGCCCAACACCACCCCATTGCCGGTATAAGCCTGTGGCAGACGTGTGCCTGTGTAGATGTCGGTGGCATTGGTATAGAGAGCCATCGAGTCGAGTTGCAGAGCGTTGCCGCGTTCTGCCTCAATACGGTTGACACGTGTGTCCGCTGCAAGACGCGGCAAGGCAGACACAGGTATATCTGCCACAAAGATGTCGCCAATCTGCGCTATAGGCACACACCCATTGTCGCAGAGCGGTTGGGCCGTGGCATCGGCAGTCTTGACAAGGGCGCACACACGGCTTGGTTTACCAGCCCTTTGTGGAGCAAGACGCTTGTCGGCATGGGTATAAACCATCTGCCGCAACGACGACGATAGCTTATGGCTGTATGCCGATGCCGACGGTCTCGGCGCTAACCGCTTGGGTTGCGACTGTGCAAACACGCCCATGGCAAGCAACGATGCAAGCGCGAGCAATGTTGAAATCTTAAAACTCCTCATCTTACTTCTACATATTTATACTGTACGAATGCAAAGTTAGCAAAAAAATCAGTAACTTTGAAATCGCAAAACACGCAATAGTATATACATTTCATAATAGATGAACGTTAAAGACATAACAGAACAATATAGCTCACTGCCCGCATCGCAGATAGCAACCGCCGTGAACGAGGCTCTAACCCATAACGGCTCGCTCGTTGTTACGGCTCCGCCAGGTGCAGGCAAGTCGACCTTGCTGCCGCTAACCATCCTTGCCGCACTCGGCAATAACGGCGGTAAGGTATTGATTCTCGAACCGCGCCGACTGGCTGCACGGCAGATAGCCGAACGTATGGCTGAAATGATAGACGAACCTGTGGGACAGACCGTGGGATATAGGGTGAGATTTGAGAGCAAGGTGTCCAAAGCCACTCGCATAGAGGTGCTTACGGAAGGCATACTGACACGTATGCTTGTGGACGATGCTACTCTCGATGGTGTGAGCGTGGTGATATTCGACGAGTTTCATGAACGCAGCATCAACTCCGACTTTGCACTTGCCCTCACCCGACAGGCACAGGACATCATAAGACCCGACATTAAGATTGTAATAATGTCGGCCACCATAGACGCCGGATATATATGCTCGGCTCTGCAAGCCCCATTGGTAGAGAGCGAGGGCAAGATGTACGACGTGCAGCTAAGCTATGCCAACGCCGACACCGACCCACGCAATATGGCACAAGCCACAGCCTCAACCGTTATTGAGGCACACCGCAACCATAACAGCGACATACTTGTGTTTCTGCCAGGACAAGGCGACATTGAGCGTTGCCTGCAACTGCTTGGCACATCGCTTGCACCCACCCAACTGCTGCCTCTCTACGGCAATCTGTCACCAGAACAGCAACGGCGTGCCATCGCTCCATCGAAGGAGGGCGAGAGAAAGGTGGTGCTTGCAACGCCTATTGCCGAGACATCAATAACCATTGAGGGTGTAAGGGTGGTTGTCGACTCTGGACTATGCCGCCAAGTGGTATTCGATACACGCACGGGTCTGAGTCATCTTGAAACCGCCCGCATCAGCATGGATATGGCCACACAACGTATGGGTCGCGCAGGACGTGTGGCTGAAGGAACATGCTACCGACTTTGGACCAAGGCTTCGGAGCACCTTATGGCAGAACTGCGAACGGCCGAGATTGAATATGCCGACCTAACGCCAATGTTGCTCGACATTGCCATATTTGGCGAGAAGGACGTAGAGGCTCTGCCTTGGCTCACCCCACCGCCCCGTGCCAACGTGTTAAGCGCCAAAGAGTTGCTTACATCGCTCGGCGCCATTGATGCCGACGGCGACATAACACCATTAGGCAAGCGCATCGCTGCCCTACCCTGCCATCCCCGAATGGCAAGGATGATAGTGTGTGCCGATACCGACGAACGCAGATGCTTGGCTTGCGACATTGCTGCCTTGCTTGAAGAGAAGGACCCGCTTGCCGATTCTGCCGACACCGATATGACGCTGCGTCTGTCGTTGCTGCGCTCGGCAAGACGCAAGAAGCAAATGGGCAGATGGCAACGCATTGCCAAGATTGCTGCCGAATATAGACGCATGGCACAAACAGCAGAGGACAATGCCGACCCTGTGCCTACAGAGGTGGGACTACTTGTGGCTTATGCTTACCCCGAGCGCATAGCTATGGCTACCGACAATATAGGCGGCTTCCGACTGGCGGGCGGCGGCAACATACAGGTGGATGCAGCCGACTCGCTCTCGGCACATACATGGATTGCGGTGGCGTCACTGTACAGTCAGCCTGGCAAAACGGGCAGGGTGTTCCTCGCCGCGCCGTTAAACACCGACGAACTGGACGATAGCACCATAAACGAACGCGACAACATATCGTGGGATGCCAAACAGGGGTGCCTGACGATGAGGAAGGAAAGGAGGATTGGCAAGCTGGTTGTCGACAGCAAGCCTATACACAATGCCGACAAGGGCCTGCTCATTAATATAATATGTGAGGCTATGGCAAAGAACGGACTGAGTATGCTGGCTTGGAGCGATGACGACGTGCTACGCCTGCAGCGCCGTGTGGCACAAGTGGCTACGTGGCATCCTGAGCTCGAGCTGCCCGACCTATCTACCGAACACCTCCTATGCACCGCCAACGAATGGCTGCCTATGTACCTTGACGACGGCAATAGGGTGCGCAGCACAACGGCAGAGCTGCACAAGCTCAACCTTGCCGAGATATTGTGGAACACCATTGCCTACGACAAGCAGCAGGAGATAGACCGCCTGGCACCCACACATATACAGGTGCCTACGGGGTCGCGCATACGCATCGACTACAGACAAGGTGCCGAGGCACCTGTGCTGAGCGTTAGGCTGCAGGAGTGCTTCGGCATGGAGCAGACACCATGCGTAAATAACGGACAACAACCGCTACTGATGGAACTGCTCTCGCCGGGCTTCAAGCCTGTGCAACTGACGCAAGACCTTGCCAACTTCTGGCGCGAAACCTACTTTGAGGTGCGCAAGGAACTGCGAAGACGGTACCCCAAGCACTACTGGCCGGAGAATCCGTTAGAGGCTGAAGCGGTGAGAGGTGTAAAGAGAAAGCAATAAGAACAAATAGGAATAAATCAACAAAAAAATAACAAGTATGAAGAGTTTACTTATTAAGGACACTACAGTAGACGAGCGCATGGACATCGTGAAAGAGGCGCTCAAGGGTTTTGGCGATGGCGAATGTGAAGGCATCGACATGGACGACATGTACGACGACTACATCTTCGGACGCAAGGAAATAGCCGAGATACACATGGAGTTCAGCCAAAGATATGGCGGAAGCGTTAGAGCCGACAAGGGCGACAAGCCTTAGGGATGTATGATGTGATAACGACACGTACATATACGTATATAAAACGACAAAGCTCAGAGCCATAAGGTTCTGAGCTTTGTCGTTTATATAGTTATTAAGAATAACCTCTGCGTTAATTACTTAACAATAGTCTTCTTGCCGTCAACGATATACATGCCTGCAGCAGGCTTGCCATTGACACGCACGCCACCGAGAGTATATACCTTGTGGCTCTTAGCCTCATTGGCAGAGATAGAACCGATACCAACAGTTGTGTTGTCGAAGTGGATAGTGTATACAGTCTTGCTGTCGGCATTAACGCTGATGTCGTTGCCCTCAACAGTAATCTTAAGCACGTTGTTCTCAAGGTCGAGTGATGTAGATGCCTTGGCACCCTTACCCTTAACCTTGTATGCTATCTTGCTGTTGTCGTCGGCAAGGTTGCCCTTAACAGTATACTCGGTCTTCTCGACGTCAAATCCCTCAACAGCCTTGCCGTCGAATGTCAACTCCGACAGAGCGTGCCAGTAGATGAGCTTAACGTTGTCAAGGTCGAGCTGGTCGTCCTGTGATGCACCCGGCATTGGGTTGGTTGTAGCCGAAGCAAGCATATACTGCTTGTCAGAAGGCTCGCCAACGTAGTTGAACTCACCAGTAAACTTAGTCCACTTGGCTGTCTCTGGAATAAGAACGCTTGCCGATGCAATCTTCGAACCAACCTGTGCCTTAAGCTCTGGGTCGTGATAAGGAGCATTATCGTGAAGGATAAGCTGCATACGTCCCTGGAGCTTAATCTCTGTTCCATTAGCCTTCTCCTCATCTGTAAGGTCGCGTGCAGTACCCGGTGTAAAGCGAGCGTAAACCTCAAATGCGTCAGGAGTGCCGGCGAATGGAAGGTTGCCATTTACATTGGTACGGTCGGTATAGTTGTAGTTGGCAGGATCTGTCGGAAGATAATTACCCATGCTTATTGTACCAGTTGTGAGGTTGCCGTTGGCTTTAGCCATACCCATCACGTCGGCAGAGCGCAAACGCACAGCCTTACCCTCAAAACCATCCTCTATCATAGTAGGTACTGGTGAGAACGAAGCAAAAGAAGACAAGGCACCAGTTGCCGACTCGAATGAATGCCAGCCCTCATTCAGCTTGCCTTCTGCTGTCCAAGCCTCGAAGTTAGAGTTTGGTATCTGATAAACAGCATCGTTCTCCTTGCCCTCGAATGTAACTGTGTATACAGTTGGTGTGGTACCCTCTTCGCTTACAGTGATTGTGAGAGTTTTGCCTTCAAAGCTCTTCTCTACTGTAGCATATTCTGAAGAAGCTTTATACGTTACCTCTGCATTATCATTGTACTTGCCTGTAACGTTAATCTTGTTAGCCAAGCCATACACACCGCCAAACTCATGACCATCGATAGAGAGCGATGTCAATGTTGGCGACGGCTTTACATACTGTATTGTGTATGTGCTTATTGCATCAGGATTGGTCTCGGCATCATAGTCCTCAGCCTTAACGTTGATGACATACTGGGCTGTCTTAGCATCATACTTAGCCTCGACATTGGCACCAGCACCCTTCTTTTTATATTTTGGTGTATACCAATCGTTAAAAGTAGAGTTTACATTATATGTATATACATTAGGGTCGAACTCAAGTGCAGCATCATTGCCCTCGTTGTCAAAAGCCTTAAGCGACTTTAAGCCATGCCAGTAGATGAGCTTAACGTTGTCGATAGAGAGAGAGTTGTTCTTTACAATATGCTTGCGGTCGCCAAAGTAGTTGGTTGCCGAGAATATCACATTGATTTTTTCGACCTTGGCATCAACATTGTCACCATAGTCGAAGTCGATAGTGTCAGATACCCACTCATACTCGCTCTTGTCTTTCTCACCATCTGCCAACGGCTTCTTTGTGTTGCCGGTAATGGCATAGTTGATCTTTGCTACACAGGTTGCACCCTCTGTGCTTGTAACATCTCCACCAAGAACTGCATTGGTCTTCTCCATTCCGAGAACATTGCGGTCGCGGTCTACCATATCAACCTTTGTGGCAGTGCCGTAACCCAATAAACCAATGGCAGTGTTTGCAGGCACATCCTTCTGTGTCCACGTGCCGTTCCAAAGATAAGCTATAACAGAGGCATCCTCTTTGCCATGGGAGTTGTCGCGCTTATAGTCGAAACTCAGAGCATCGGGATGATAGGTAAACTCCTTACCTCCCCATGTACCGCCATCAGCATTACGTACTGCTACAGTCCAAGTCTCGGCAGTAGCCCAAGAAGTTCCCAATGTAAGGTATGCCGGAACTATCTGACCTGCAGCTTCTTTATTAGTAAGCTTAACAGCTTTGCCCTCATTGTGGGCCTCTGCTTCACCAACAGGCACCTTTGCTCCTACATACACATTAGAGATTGTCCAACCTTCAGGCTGAGTGCCAGAAGACTTTGTGTTACCTTTGCTATCCCATGGAATACAATCGCTCCACTCACTATCAAAACTTCCATTAATTTGCTGTGCATTTGCTGAAAGCGCTGCACCGCTCAAAAGAAGAAGAGTGTAAAACTTGTTCATAATTTAAATTTTAAGTATAATAAAACGGTGCAAAGGTAATAAAAAACAATGTAAGGAAACCCATAATATATTGTAAAGTTTTCTTAATTAACGACCTTTTGAATACTAATTGTCACAAAATGACTAACACAGACACCAAAAACTCAAATTAGATTCTAACATACTTCTAATGGTTTTCTAAAATACCTACTATTGGGTATTAAAGAAAAATGTAGTAATTTTGCAGTCGAAAACGAGAAGTATATAGTAAATCAAGAATCGGATAATAAATCAGAGAGAGATGTATCGTATTATACTTATGATGTTGGCTTGCCTAAACGCCTATGCTTTGCAAGCCCAAAACTTTAGCGGAGAATATACAACAGAGTGGCAATGGGATATGAACAACAAGACCAACTGGCTTAATCTCCTTAGATTGAACCTCTGCATACCCATAGGCAAGGGCAACGACTCGTTTGAGGCTGCCACCTTGCACGTGGCTAAAACCAACGAGACTATTATCGACGACTGGCAGGGTTTCTCCAATATCGAGGCAGACAACCTCTTTGCTACCATTGCCGTTCTTGGCTATATGCACGAGTGGAAGGCTGGACATCTGTTTGTGGGAGTAAGAAACGTGAACGAGGACTTCTTTACATCCGACGTCACCTCGCTCTTTGCCAATGGTTCGGGCGGCATATTCCCCACTATATCGGCAAGCTATCCAATAGCCAACTATCCTTTCTCTGGGCTAACAATATATTTTGATGTAACCAAAGGTGGATGGACGTTCCGCAACAGTATATATAATGGTGCTGGCTATAATGGTTGGCGTCATAACGACAACCCATTCATTATAAAACCCAAGAAAGACGGCATCTTCAATATGTCGCAAATAGAATACCAACATAAGGGTGGACACTACTTTGCCTGTGCTGCCCTTCACACACGCCACTACCCTATCGACGACGAAGGCGAAATGGCTGCATCCAACGATGCCACAAACAACACCACTTGCGCTTGGTGGATATATGGTGAGCAGAACCTATGGACAGCAGGCGACAAAAGCATAGCAGCAATGTTGCAGTATTCGGAGAATACGAGCCGCAGCAACGGATGCTACCGATTTGCCGAGGTTGGAGGCGCCTACAAAGACAGCAAGAACGAGTGTGGAGTGTCGGCACAATACGCACAGTTCCACCAAGGCATCGAGCGCACATTGGAGCTTACATGGAAGCGACAAATAACCGAGTCGATTGCCTTGCAGCCTTACTTTCAGTACATAAACAACAAGAATGGCGACTTTACTGTTCTAAGTGCACGACTTTACTATAGTTTTTAGACATTTGTATACAAATTTGCATAATGATGCATAAATTTGCATCAACAAGTCATAAAAAAACACAAAGACTTGTACAAATGGATATTTATACGTAACTTTGCAGGGTTAAAACGAATCAATAACATTAATTCCAGGAATTTAGAAGTTTTTACCCATGCATAGAATGCAATTCTTATTGGGGGCTTTAGCGGCCTCGCTTATCGGAATAAACTGCGATGCAACTACTTTACAAACGGCTCCCGAGATGGGATTCTTTAAGAAAAAGAAGAAGCCAGAGCAGAAACCCGACTCTGAATACAAGAAGTTAGTTGGCAGCGACTCAGTCAACGTCAAAGGTGTAATGAATGTTGTCAAGAAGGACCAGGATTTTTATCTCGAAATGCCCACAAAGCTGATGGGCAGAGTGTTTTTGGTTTCCAACAAACTACAACGTGTTCCTCACGAGCTGAATGAGGCTGGTGTAAACCGTGGCATCAACTACGAAAACCAGTGCATACGCTTTGAGTGGGACAAGAAAAAGAAAACTGTATTTGTGCGTCAGCAGCGCATCACTCCCGAGGTGAACGCCAATGACGCTATGGCGGCATCGGTGGAGAGCAACTACATCGACCCATTAATAGCGAGCCTTAAGGTTGAGGCTGTCGCTAAGGACTCATCTACCGTTATATTTAAGGTGAACGACCTCTTTAACGGCAAGAAGACTTACCTTAACGACGTGTTCAACCTCATCAACCTCGGCACTTCCGCCGACTCGGACCTCTCACAGATTATCGACATCAAGGCGTTCAGCAACAACGTCACTGCTACTTCCGAACTTACCACCGTGGTACACGAGGGAAAGAGCAAGACCAATATCACCGTCGAGGTGAGCAGCTCATTGGTTCTCCTACCCGAACAGCCTATGGTGGCTCGTAAGGAGAATCAGCGTGTGGGCTACTTCACCACAACACGTCTGCAGTATGGCGACCACCAGCAGGAGGTTACCAGCAAGAACTATATCACACGCTGGCGCTTGGAGCCTAAGGACGAGCAGGCTTATATGCGCGGCGAGCTCGTAGAGCCAAAGAAGCCTATCGTGTTCTACATAGACCAGGCTGTGCCCGAGTTCTTGCGCCCTTATATTAAAAGAGGTATGACCGACTGGAACGCTGCCTTCGAGAAGGCTGGCTTCAAAAATGCCGTCCAGGTGTTCGACCTGACCGACAGCATTGCTGCCGAGGGTGACGACATGAAGTATTCGGTCTTGACATACGACGCCTCAGAGAAGGCCAACGCCATGGGCCCATCGGTTATAGACCCACGCACCGGCGAGATTCTTGAGGCTGATATAATATGGTGGCACAACGTCAAGTCGCTCTTGCGCGAATGGATTATGGTGCAGACGGGTGCCTACAACAAGGACGCCCGCCAATATAAGTTGCCTGAGACACTCATCGGCGACGCCGCACGCTTTGTTGCCTGCCACGAGGTGGGCCACTCTCTCGGATTGCGCCACAATATGATTGCGTCTAACGCCTACCCTACCGACTCGCTCCGCTCAAGAGAGTTTACCGACCGTGTGGGTGGCACAGCAGCGTCTATCATGGACTATGCCCGCTTCAACTACATAGCACAGCCGGGCGACGACATCCGTATGATTTCGCCACAAATCGGTCCTTACGACTTGATGGCTATCGAATGGGGCTACCGTTGGTTCCCAGAGGAGAAGGATGCGGCTGCCAAGCTTGACGAGTTCTTGAAGAAGCACACAAGCAAGGAGTATCGCTATAGCGAGACTCAGAGCCAGCGCACAGCCATCGACCCACGCTCGTTGAGCGAGGATCTCGGCGATGACGCAATGAAGTCGGCACATTATGGCATAGAGAATCTTAAGCGTGTGATGCCTAACATCATCGAATGGACACGCACCGGCGAGCCGGGCCAGACATACGACGAGGCATCCAAGCTGTATCAGGGCGTTATCTTCCAGTGGAGCCTGTACCTCTATCATGTTCTCGCCAATGTGGGTGGTATGTACATCGACAACACTACTGTTGACGACGGCAAGCCTACCTTCACATTTGTAGAGAAGGACAAGCAGCAGCGTGCTGTACAGTTCCTTATCGACGAGGTGTTTACATGTCCTAAGTGGCTCTTCAGAAGCGAGCTCAACAAGTACACCTTCATCAACAAGAACACACCGCTTGGTGTACAGGAGCAGTCGCCCGACTATGCCTTGCAGAACCAGCAGAGCTATATGCTTTGGGATATGCTTGACAACAGCCGCATCATGCGTATGTTTGCCAACGAGCAGACCAACGGCAAGGAGGCTTTCAGCGCTGTAGACATGATGAATATGCTGCACAAGCACTTCTTTGGCAACACCATTGCCGGCAAGACTCTTAGCATTGACGAGCGCCAGCTGCAGAAGAACTTTGTGGACGCGCTTATAACAGCGGCAGCCCAGATGGAGGGTGTGAAGATCAACAAGCGCATCTTCAATGCACCTGCTATCATCGACTCGCCTGAGTTTAATATGCCTTGCCACAGCCTCAGCTCTGCACCACGCACCATCGACATGGGCGGCACACAGACTGCTCGTGTGAGCGATGCCATCAGCATTAAGCGTGGCGAACTGGTACGCATACTCGGCTTGCTGAAGTCGAAGCGTCGCTCTGGCGACACAGCAACAAAGTTCCACTACGAGGACGTCATCATGCGTATACAGACAGCTTTGGGACAAGAGATTAAGTAATATATAATAAGGATAACACAAAAAAAGGGAAAAATGAGAAAGAGAATATTCATGCTGTTGCTCATGGTCTTCACCATGAACATCCTCTCGGCACAAGAGCGCACCATCACGGGTATCGTGGTGGACGGCACGATGGACGACGATCCGCTGCCTGGTGCAACCATCTCTGTGATTAGCGGACCCAACAAGAAGGTTTCGCACGGAACTGTGACCGACTATGAAGGCAAGTTTACACTGAAGGTTGACGCTAAGGACAAGTCGTTCTCTGTAAGATTCATGGGCTTTGAGACACAAGACGTGAAGATTGTAGCAGGCAAGAACGACTATAAGGTTGTGCTTAAGACTGACGATAAGCTCATTGGCGAAGTGGTTGTCACTGGTTACCAGGAGCTTGACCGACGCAAGCTAACATCGGCAGTTACCACTCTGAAGATTAACGAGGAGAAGATAGGTGCCGTGAACAACATCGACCAGGCTTTGGCTGGACAAATTGCCGGTCTTTCGTCTATCACCTCTACTGGCGCACCGGGTGCACCGGTTAAAATTCGCATCCGCGGTACCGCCTCTCTCAACGGTACCCAGGAGCCTCTGTGGGTGCTCGACGGTATACCTATGGACGGTACCGACATACCAAGTATGGAGGACCTTAAGGATATCGACAACATCTACCAGACATCTATCGCTGGCTTGAATCCTTCGGACATCGACAACATCACCGTACTTAAGGATGCTGCCGCTACCGCCATCTATGGTGCAAGAGCCGCCAACGGCGTTATCGTCATCACTACCAAGAAGGGACGTGCGGGCAAACCGCTTATCAACTTCTCCGGCAAGCTGACATACATGCCTAAGACAAGCATCGACCGCCTCAACCTGCTGAACAGCAACGAGAAGGTCGACTTGGAGCTTGGACTCTTGGCTTCCGACTATATATATCGTCAAAACAAGGGTGGCGTTGCAAGCATACTCAACACTCTCGGCGAGACTAATGCCTACAAGACTGGCGGTTGGAACGCACTGAGCGAGACGGCTCAAAACCAAATTAACCAGCTGCGCAACACCAACACCGACTGGAACGACATTCTCTTCCGCAACGCTCTTACACAGGAGTACAACATGAGCATATCTGGTGGTGGCGACAAGAGCGACTACTATACATCTGTAGGCTACAACGACGAGCAGGGCACTGTCAAGGGTGTAGGCAACACCCGATACAACATTACCCTCAAGACCAACTATCAGGTGAACAAGATGCTCAAGGTGGGTGCTTCTATTTATGCCAACGAGCGCAAGCAAAACTCGTATCTCACTGACAGCAACGGATTTACAAATCCGGTATACTACTCGCGTTTGGCTAACCCCTACTTTACCCCATACGACGAGAACGGCAACTACAACTACGATACAAACGTGCAGGGCAAGGAAGACTCGTCGCTCAACTTCAACATCTTCGAGGAACGTGCCAATGCCAACAGCAAGCGCCGCGACCGCTCGATGATGGCTATTCTCAATGCCGAGCTGCGTCCTACCGACTATCTCAAACTTACCACACAGTTTGGTTTGCAGGAAGATTCCTACTCGCTTAGCAAGTATGCCAACGAGAACACATACGCTATGCGTAAGGAGAAACTGTTTACCGAGTATATGGGTGCCGACGGTGTGAAGAAGAGCTTCTTGCCCGAAGGTGGCATGCACAAGACCACAGAATATCACAACCGCCAGTGGACATGGAAGGCTATGGCAGAGTTTGTCAAGACATTCAACCGCATACACGATGTCAACTTCATGCTCGGTACAGAGGTGCGCCACGCCAAGTCGAACTCTATATATAGCGTGGCTTACGGCTACGACTCGCGCACACTGACCACACAGCCGGTTATCTTCCCAAGCCAGACATGGGCTGATGCCTATCCTTTGCATCAGGAAAGTGAGACTGAGAATGCCTACGTGTCATGGTATGCTACAGGTTCTTACTCTCTCTTCAACCGCTACACATTGGGCGGTAGCGTACGTTTCGACGGATCGGATGTCTTTGGCGTTGCAAAGAAGTATCGCTACTTGCCACTCTACTCTGTCAGCGGACTTTGGAGAGCCAAGGAAGAGAAGTGGCTTAAGTCGGTTAAGTGGCTCGACAATCTTTGCTTCCGTGCGTCATACGGTTTGCAGGGCAACATCGACAAGAACACTTCACCTTATTTAATAGGTATATTGAAGAAGGGCACTATCCTGCCGGGCACTACCGAGGATATCATCAACAGCGAGACGGCTCCTAACCCTAACCTCAAGTGGGAGAAGACGGAGAACGTTAATGCCGGTTTCGACTTGGCTCTCTTCAGCAATGCCATCACGCTGTCGGTAGACTATTACTATCGTCACAGCACCGACCTCATCGGCTTGAAGATGCTGCCTCTTGAGAGTGGATTCTCGTCTACTACCATCAACTGGGCAAGTATGAACAACAAGGGTGTGGAGATTGCCCTTGGCACACGCAACATCAAGACAAAGGACTTTACTTGGAACACCAACTTCAACATTGGCTACAACGAGAACAAGGTGATTCAGGAGACCGTGGCTCAAAACGCTACATACCCAGGACGCGAGGGTTACCCCGTTGGCGCTCTCTTTGCCTACAAGACTGCAGGTCTTGACGCCGACGGCTATCCTCTCTTCGTAAACAAGGACGGCGAGAAGGTTACTGCTACCGAGTTTCTTAAGCTCAACAAGCATGGTGCCAGCACACTTACCGCAGAAGAACAGCGCGATTTGTATACATATATGGGCAGCACAGACCCTAAGTGGACCGGTGGTTTCATCAATACCTTCGACTACAAAAATTGGCAGTTGGGCATCAACTTCACATTCAACTTCGGCATGAAGGTTAGAGTGCAGCCAAGCTACTCGCCAGCCAACTACGACCGTGGATTGAACGTGAACCGCGACATCCTCAATCGTTGGACCCCTGAGAACACTCAGGGTAAGTTCAGCAAACTGATGGTTAGCACCGAGCGTCCAAGCGAGTTTATACAATACAACGAGTACAATCTCTACAGTATGCTCGACACATGGATAAAGAACTGCAACTACGCACGTCTGCAGAGTTTGCGTCTGGGCTACAAACTTCCTACACAGTGGGTTAGCCACATCGGCTTGAAGAGCGCCTCACTATCGTTCGAGGCTCGCAACCTATTCGTGATAGCAAGCAACTACGACAACTATCTCGACCCTGAGACAATGGGCAACCCATACGCTCAGCCAATACCTAAGAGCTTCATCTTTGGTGTAAACGTCAACTTCTAAATAGTTGGACCCGAGAGTTTTAGAAAGTAAAGAATGTACAATTCCAAAAGAAATAAGACAATGAAAAGAATATATTTGATGGGCATAGCCATGCTGTTGGCAGTGTTTACACTTACCAGCTGCGACGACTTCCTCGACATCACACCTACCGGAAAGGTTATAGCCAAGACGGGCAAGGAATACAGAGCCTTGCTTACATACGAATATAAGAATTTCCCGGAGGATCGTGGACTGTCTACCTTGCGTGGCGATGAAATGACACTGAGCAATGCTTCCACATCTGAGGAGGACAGAAACTCCTACCTCGACATCTGGGCTTGGAAAGATGGCGAGCAGCAGAGCACAACAGTCTCGTTTGGCTGGCGCCGCTACTATCACGCTATCTACATAGCCAACTACATCATCGAACATCAGGCAAGCATAACTGAGGCTACAACCGATGAGATCAACCAGATGGTGGGCGAGGCTTATATGATGAGGGCCTACTGCCACTTCCTTTTGGCTAACCTCTACGCCGAGCCTTACACCCACTGCAACCCTGCCACAACACGTGGCATACCTCTCTCGCTTAAGGCCGACGTCAATACGGTGCTGTCATGCAGTAGCCTTGAGACGGTATACCAGCAGGTGGTAGACGACCTCCTCAATGCCAAGAAGCACCTTACTAAGGACACTTGGGAAGAGGGCTATACATATCGCTTCAACAAGATTTCGGCAGACGCTCTATTGGCAAGGGTTTATCTCTACAAGGGCGACTGGCAGAACGCTCTTGACGCTGCCAAGACCGTTATCGAGCAACATGGTGCTCTTGAGGACCTTACCACATCAAAGGTGCTACCCAACTACTATAAGTCGGTGGAGAACATCGTTGCCCTTGAGCAGGTTATGACTTCTGGATACATTAAGATTGGCGAGCCTAACAATGCCCTTATCGACAGCTATCGCACTGGTGACAAGCGCAAGGCTCTCTACTTCAAGGCTGTAACAGCAAGCAATTATAGCGTTATCAAGTTTGGCGCCAATGGCAACGACGGCTATCGTTGCAGCTTCCGTTCGGCTGAGGCTTACCTCATTGCTGCCGAGGCTGCTGCCAACTTGGCTGAAGACAATGCTGCTGCAACCGATGAGAAGCTTACAGAGGCACGCACCTACCTCAAGGAACTTATGGCTAAGAGATACGTATCTGTCAAGTATAATACATATGCAGAAGAACTTGACAATATGCAGAAGGCCGACTTGCTTAAGGCTATATACAACGAACGCACAGCAGAACTTGCTTTTGAGGGACACCGTTGGTTCGACCTGCGCCGCACCACTCGTCCGGCACTTAGCAAGAGCTACGATGGCACAAGCTATACATTAAACGAGAAAGACTCTCGTTACACTCTCCGATTCCCGACCGAAGCTGTAGAGGCTAACTCGGAAATCGAAAATTGGAACAATTAAGTAGCGGAGGCATCAAGCCTCCGCCACCCAATAAGCATTTCATATTTATTTCACTATTCTAAATTTAACGCGTATGAAAAGATTTACTTTTTCCGTTATGTTGGCATTGGCAACGATAGTTGCTCATGCAGAGAATGTAGCTCCTACATGGACAGCCAACCTCACAACCACCGAGAAGGCTACCGACTTGCAGCGTGGCGCAGCCATGACTATAGACAATGAGGGTAATTCCATTGTTACGGGTACTTATACCAAGGATATTGAGTTTGCAAACAGCTACCTTGAGCCAATCGCTACAAGTGCTTTCATCGCAAAGTACGACAAGGCTGGCAACAAGAAGTGGGCTGCTGGCTTGAAGGGTGCCGCAACCATCACCACTATCACCAATGATGCCGAGGGCAATGTATATGCCGCAGGTGTATTCGCCGACAAGGTCGCAATCCTCAATGCCAAGGGCGAGGCAAAGGAGAACATCACCGGTATGGCTGATCAGAAAGCTCAGGTTTCGGGCTTCATCGTTAAGTATAATAAGGAAGGTGAGTATGTGGCTTCAAAGGTTGTCATCCCCGAACAGGCTCGCAATGACGAGGGCTACGGCGATCCTAACCCTATTTTTATCCCTTCTAAACTTATAGCTTCAAACGGAAAGGTTTATCTTGCTGCCTCATTCCAGGGCAACGTCAAGATTAACGACCTTGCATTGGTAGGTCAGTACGGTAGTTTGTATGGCATTTACACATGGGATGTTCCTACTTTCGCCATCGTTTCATTGTCGGCCAACTTTGACAACACCGAGCTTGTAGCACAATTGGCTGCAACTGATATGGAGACTGAAGTGGGTTACGGAGCTGAGGTAGCCAATTTCACAACTGATGGCTCTAAGGTATATGCTGCCTTCGTGGCTTATGGCAACGACCTCACTTTAAAGTCGGCTAACGATTCTAAGCAGATTACCGACTTGCTTAATAGTGTTACCGGCGAGGAAACCAAATACGAGCACGCCTATATCATTGCTACTATCGAGAATGGCAACATCACATCAACAAAGACATACCATTCTAAGATTGACAACAATCTGCGCGATGCCAAGTTCAATACCATTGACCAAATGACTCTCAACAATGGCAATCTCTACTTGGCTGGTACATTCAACGAGACATTCCCGTTTGACAATACCAAGGCATACGTTGGTGGTTGCGATACTTACATTGCAAGCCTTAAGGCAAGCGACTTGTCTAATAACTGGGCATTAACAAGTGGTTACGATGAGGGTGATGTAAACAAGAAGGCAGAGGTTGTAACTGGCATGGCTGTCTTTAATGATGAAGTGCAGCTTACTGGTTGGGCAGAACAAACAAGCGGCCATGTTGTAGACACTCCTCTCAACTTCTACATCGACACCGAGGCTGTTCCTACAGAGATGAAGCTCAATGCTGGTGCCGACGCTATCTTCGCCACCTCTGTAGCCCACAACGGCATCTACACTATCGCCCTGAGCGACAACAGAACAATGATTGCCGACGAGGACAAAGCCAAGGAAGGCATCTATACCTATAGCTTCTACAACGATGACGAAGAAACTGGCGTTAAGCAGATTGCTGCCAACGACAACAACATCAGCTGGAATGGCAACACCGTTACTCTCGCTAAGGCTGCCGACATATACCTCTACACCGCAAGCGGCATGCTTGTAAAGAAGGCAAACAACGCCTCTTCTATGTCGCTCGCTAATGTAGCAGCCGGCATCTACATGGTTAAGGCAGGCAAGCAGACCATCAAGATTGTTAAGTAATCATTGAGTCTGTTATCTAAAAAACAATCGCCCTGCAATGGCAAAAGCGTTCTTAATCAACGCTCATGTCATTGCAGGGCGATTAGTTTTAAAATGTTTACTGCACATCTTATTAATATAATAAGCCAAACGCCCATAATGGCAGCACATTTGCATAGCCCGTCTCTATATCGTCCTTTACAACATACCCATTCTTTACCTCTGAAATCTGCTTCTGTCCTTTCTTACGTCCACCTATCTCGAATGTCATACCATCTACGAGAAAGTCGGACACAGGCGAACACATAACATCGCCAACGACACGCATCTGATTCATAAAGAATGTCTCACGTACATTTCCTATATCCGCTCGTTTAGGCGAAAGGGCATAAATAAGATTTGTATTGTCCAAATACACTTTCTCTGTCTTTCCGAGTCCGCGTATTCCTCCAACGGCATCACGCAGTTGGGCTATCATTCCAGCACGCTCCATATACATCAAGTAGTCTTGAATGTAGTTGCGGTTTATTCCTGTAACATCTGCCAATTTCTGCATAACAGGCTTAAATGGCACACTCTCGGCAACCACCATAAGCAACTGTTTCAACTTTCTGCCAATCGAAACATTTGCATTAAGATACATTGGTATATCGCTTTCCATCGTCTGTGCAACAACCTGCAACAACTCTATGTCGTATGCTACGTCTCTACCAAAAGGATAATAGCCTCGTCGCAAGTAGTCGTTAAACAATGGGAGTGGATGCTCTACACCAGGAATGACATATTTATGTTGCAAGAGCCGATCCATATCTATTGCATCCATCTTTATTCCATGAAACAAATGTAGATATTCTCTAAACGACAATCCTTGCATCTCGTATATCGGAACACGTCTACTAAGGTCTGCCATACCTTTGGTTATTTCAAGTATCGAAGAACCCGATATTATCAATTGCAAATCAGAGTAACTATCAAATATCTGTTTAACCTCAACAGACCATCCTTCATATTTATGAATTTCGTCCACGAAAAGATGCTTGCCTCCCATTTTATAGAAACGGTCGGCTAAATCGACAAGTGTATGTGATGAAAAATACAGATGGTCGGCAGATACATACAAGGTGTCCTTAACATCAAGGTGCATCTTGATATATTGCAGTAGCATAGTCGATTTTCCTACACCACGTGGTCCGACCAAGCCTAAGGCATGCCCGCCCCACTCTATTTCGGCATACTTATATCTAACCAAGTCTATCGGTGTATCTATAAGTTTACGGTTAAAGTATTCAAATAACTGTTCCATTTACTCTACTTTTCTGCAAATATACTAACTTTGCATAAATCCTATGCAGTTTTAACGAGAAATTGCATAAAGTTTATGCAATTTCTCGTTAAAACTGCATAAAAATATAGCAAAAACCCTATTAACGGCCGTTGTACGGCATAAAACCTTACAACTCGTTCTGCCTATAGTTCACCGGCGACATTCCCACTTGCTTCTTAAAGAATGTGCCAAAGGCTGAGGCATTAGGAAAATTGAGATAATCGGCTATCTCCTTAATACTCTTATCTGTAGTAGAGATTAAGGAGATAGCCTTTTTTGTTATAGCCTTGAACACAAGTTGCTGAACAGTATAGCCCGACACCGATTTGACAAGCGAAGTCAAGTACTTTGGCGACAGACACAGCCTGTCGGCATAAAACCTCACTCCCCTCTCCTTTATGTAGTATTGGTCGATAAGCTGCATCAGCTGCATATACGTCTCCAACTTTCGGCTTGGCGCATTATCGCCCTCATTCGACATTTCGTGGAAGATGCTGCAGAGCCTATACGTAAGCGACAGCAGGAGCGACCTGCGTTCGTTAGCGGCAAAAGCATTGTTGTAGCGGTTGCCAACAGCCAACAGCTCTGAGTATTTGGTCAACTCGTCCTCGTGCCCCGTGTGCATCACCCAGCATGCCCTTGGATTAAGCATCTCCACAAATCGCATGCCCACAACAGTACTGCCAAGTATGTCGCGTATGGAGTCAACACGATACAGGATGATAACCACAGAACAGTCGGCACTATGATCTACAACAGAGAAGTATACATTATGCGAGATGAAAGCCGTCTCGCCTTTGTTCACAACATACTCCACGCCCTCACAACTAAACGTGAATCTACCCGATGTACACACAATGATGCCTACATCGGCAACGTGGAAGTCGTCAAAAAATGCTTTCGGAAAAGACGTTATATTACCACACGAACAGCAGATGTCCTCATTATTGGCCATCTGCTGTTCGAGCGTATCTATATCATTATTGCTATTCTTCATTACTTTAGCCGTTTGTTTGTGGCGAAGTTAGTGAAAAAATATTGAATCTGCAAAATTTAAAGGGAGTCGGGCTTCTTAATACTCCACATACCCTTTCCTCGTATCCTTCGATATATCCCTCTTAGGCCAAGGCACCACAAGCATCAAGCCCGCAAGTATAAGGCACGCATATATTGTCCAGCCCGACATCTCCTTTATAGCCGAGAGCGTGGCCTGAACCTGCACCTTGCCCTTAGTAGACATTGCCGCCATGTGCTGCGCCTCCGTCTCGCTCTTGCCCTGATACTGCATACCACGAGCCGTCTGGTCATAGGTCAAGGCTGTCTCTACGTTTGTGCGGTCGTAGTCGTGGGCATATCGTGTGATGTAGTACTGCTGGCGATACTGGAACACCGTCTGATACAGAGCCGAACCAATGCCCGGAGCTATCACCATACGCACCGTTAGCATTATGCACACCCACGTCGACAGCAACTTATACGGCATACGCTGGTTGGCATATACGGCTATGAGCGAATAGAGCAACATCATACCCGTTGCGCGTATTATCACAGGCCACTTCATGCGCTCCAACATTCCGGCTGTCTGAACCTCGAAGTACATAAACAGCGAGGCTGCGGCTATCAATACAAAGCCCATTGCAAAGAACCACTTGAAGTGTACACCCTTACTGTTAAGGATAAGGATTGTAACCATACCGATGAAATAGCCAAGCAACACCCAGTTGCCAAGGGCTGCCACCTGAATCTGATCGGTCTTCATACCCACACCTACGAAGATGTTTACGAGCATCGAGCTCGAATTGCATATCATCAGTCCGATGAAGAGCAGTATACCGCCCTGTATGCTGCGCCACTTAAACGCCTTGAGCATAAAGTAAGGCGAACGTCGTGTCTTCTCCAAATATATAAACAATAAGGTGGACACCACGCATATAGCCGTAGACCAACATATCAATGGAGAGTCGTACCAATCGTACACCTTGCCATACACCGTGACGTATACAAACGAGCAGCACATGATGCAGAACACCACCACATTGCCAAACTTGGAGAGCGACAGGGGCGAGTGTTTGGTTGGGTACGGGTTGTAAGGCATGCAAACCAAGGTTATGAGCAATGCCACGAGTATGGCGCCAAGCATGGCATAGTACACCATCTGCCAATGATAGTTGTATGCAAACCACGCCGTTATCCACGTGCCAATCTGTCCGAGGAGCATAAAGAAGAAGTAGATTATTGGCTGACTCGCCTTCTTCTCCGTGTCCAAAGCATCCCATCCAGCCTCATCCATAGGCTCGTTGCCTGGCGATACGTTGCGTGTTGCCTCGATGCCGAAGCCATACTTTATAAGCGTAAAGAGGTTGCACATCAACAACGTCTGCCTTACAAAGCCCATTATCAAGCTGTTAAGAGCAAGGATAAAGAGGCTGTCGGTATTGGCACAAATATAACTCTGTACGGCAAGCAGCGAGAATCCGACCAAGCTCATCATCTTCTGGCGGCGCACGCTAACCAACGTGTAGAAGAACGGCGAGAACGCCGCCATACCTATGGACGTTACGAAGCTAAGAAAAGCTATGTGTTCCGACTGGATGCCAAGCCCGCCCACCATCTCACTACTGTTGACGGTGTAGGCACCGCTTACCGTCATGATAGGTATGAAAAGTATAACGAGAAAGGCTATGCCAAGGGGCTTTGGCACCCAGTTATAGAACGGAAAATTCTTAGGCAGATGCTCCGGCACCGCCGTATATATCTCTGCTTGTGTCATTACTTAAGTTGAGCCTTTACTACGACCATCATTCCGGCAGCCAACTTTTCGTTGTCTTCCTTAGATATTCCCTCAAACTCGATGCGCACCGGCACACGCTGCTGTATCTTTACGAAGTTGCCTGCCGAGTTGTCTGTGGGTACGAGAGAGTATTTGGAGCCTGTTGCACCAGATATGGCGGTTATTCTGCCCTGGAACTCCTTGCCCTCAAAAGCGTCTACTGTCATTATCACCTTCTGTCCTACATACAGATGCTCCACCTGTGTTTCCTTATAGTTGGCTATAACCCACTTCTGTGTGTCGGGCATAATGTAGGTAATGGTCTGTGCGGCATTAACCAGCTGTCCCTCCTCCAAGGCACGTCTACCAAGCTTGCCGTCGCAAGGAGCCGTAACCACGCAGTAAGAGAGGTTTAGCTTAGCCATCTCCAACGCAGCCTGAGCACGCTCGATGGCAGCGGCTGTGTTCTTCTTGCGTGTCTGTACCTCGTTCACACCCGAGTAGGCAGCTTTCTGCTGACGGCGCACGGCGTCGAGCTTCTTCTTTGTTGCGTTGTATTCGGTCTCAATCTGTTCGAGCTGTATAGGCGTTGCAGCGTTGCGTGCCACAAGGTTCTGGTAGCGCTGACGGTCCTTGTCGAGCTTAGCAAGACGAATCTCTATCTCGGCAATCGAAGCCTCGTATACAGAAGCCGATGTCTGTGTGGTCTGCAGCGAAGCGTCCACAACGTTGGCTCCAGCCATAGCATCCTTCAATGCAGCCTCAGCCTCCATCACACGTATACGATACTCGCGGTCGTCAAGAACCAGCAGCGTGTCGCCCTTCTTCACGTCTTGATGCTCCTTGAAGTATATCTTCTTGATATATCCCGAGGCACGCATATTCACCGGCGAGATATACTGCTCCACCTGCGCGTCGTCGCTCTTCTCGTTGCTCTTATAGTCCATAAACATACAGGCTATCTTCACAATTCCCCAAACGAGTATAGCCACACCTATAAGGCTCACAACCAACTGGCGTATACGCTGGCGCTTAAGCTGCTTGGCTGTAAGCTCGTGTGTCGACTTACTGCCATTCTCGTTATTATTTACCTCGTTATTGCTTGTATTGTTATTAGCACTTGTATTGCTTGTATTATTTGTGTTATTTGTTTCCATTTTATATATGCCTTTATTGTTATTTAACCTTGCTTGTATTATAAGAAATCCCAATCGCAGGCGAAGCCGAGAACAACTCCTAATTCAAAACTCCTAATTCTTAATTCAGAAAAACTCACTTCGTGAGTTTTTCCAACTCTCCTGTCAGTTTCAGCAGCGTCAAGTTAGACACCTGATAATTGAAATGAGCCGTAAGATAATTGTTCTGCGCATCACTCATACTCATTTCGTCCTGCAACACCTCTGTCATCGAGGCGATGCCCTCGCGGTATCTATCGCTCGTCACCTTATACACATCCTCTGCAAGCAGGTAGTTGTCGCGCTGCTTACTGAAGTTGCGTTGGTTGTTGGCAAGGTCGTTCACAGCGTTGGCATATTGTGTCTGCATACCCTTCAACGCATTCTCGTACGACAGCTTGGCATTGTCTATATCAATCTGCGCCTTTCTTATCTTCGAGCGCTTCTCAAATCCGTCGAATACCGGAATACGCAAAGATATGCCTATACCGTTCGACTTATACCAATGGTTCGACTCGCCCGAATGAAACCAATTCTTAAACTGGTCGGTATACGCAGCGTATGTCCAATGGCCAGTCAATGCAAGCGTAGGCAGATAACCATCCTTGGCAAGCTTCTTCTGCTTCTCCGCCAAGGTCTGCTGCGTGCGCAGAAGCTGAAGCTCATACAGATTCTCGTTCAGTCCGGTAAGCGCCGCCATATCCGTCTTGTCGACATCGGCTTTCTCCACTGCAATAGCCTGGTCGGCAGGATAGTCGATAACATACTTCAGCATATTATACTGCTGTGTAAGCATAGCCTTAGCATTGTCGTACTGCACGCTAAGGTTCTCAAGGTTCACATTCACACGCTTAACGTCCACGCTAAGAGCCATGTCGTTGTCGTGGAAAGCCTGTGTAATGTCGCGCAACTCCTCAAGGCGCTTGATATTGTCCTTGATAATGCCTATTTGCTCCTCCGTGTTCTGCGCAAGATAATACATCTTACTAATCTGCACTATCAAGTCCTCCTTCGCCTTTGCATACGATAGAGAGTTGAGCTGATCGAGCGTCTTGGAGATGTCCAAAGCTGTAAGAGCCGTCTGGCTGTACAGCGGCATCTGCAGTTGTATACTTGCCGACGAGTTATACTGCAACGTCTTCGTAACGTTGTAGGGCTTGCCATAAGCCGAACCGTCAGTAACCGACACAGGAGGAGTGAAATTGTCGTTCAACGCAGCACCTATATTGATCTGTGGCAGCAAGCGTGAACGGTTTTCGCTGATATTGTGCTTACCCTTAAGCACATTACCCTCGTAAGTCTTCAAGTTAAGATTTCGTTCAATACCCATCTGCAGGCATTGACTCAATGACAACGTTTCTTGCCCCATAGAGAATGAGGCAAGAAGTGTCAAGGAAAATGTGAACAATACTCTTTTCATACCTTTATTACTATTACGGCTGCAAAGTTACGTATTTATAGCCACTTAGCTATATTCATATAATATCACAAGTTGTTCACATTTTCCCTTTGTTTATAATTACTTAAAAGAAAATCGAGTAGGAGGAAAACGAAGCAGTTTTCTTCCTACTTTCGTTTTCCGACCTC
>OIWQ01000694.1_pt1 | contig 43398 bp, 32 predicted proteins | sample 1587571 | NCBI WGS metagenome assembly OIWQ01 (sample SAMEA3888910, study PRJEB22519) | human gut metagenome | biome: human gut; feature: human-associated habitat; material: faeces | place: Denmark | collected 2010
CAAACCCTCAAGTTGTACCCTCACGAAACCAGCCCCTCAACAACTTTGAATACCCAAATATATTTGTTCCAATTCTGACGTGTTTTTTTGATATATACATAGATATAATAATCACATGTTAAGCTTAACAAATAAAAAAGGAGGTAGCAGAATGAAGATTTTAAATGAGGTCATCAAAGAAAAACCTGATTCAAAACATATAGATTTGTGTTGCAATGGTGTACAGTTTTAATAAAAAAGAAGGGATTCTAATATATTGGAATCCCTTAAAAATTTTGGGAGCAATAAAAAAAATGAAAGAATCTCTTTTTAATTATAGATTTGAATATGAAAATCAAAAATACATTTTTAATACTAATAACAACGGTTTAATACAAATAAACAATGACATATTTACGGAAGAAGAAAGAGAATATTTAAGAGTAAACCGATTTTGGGTTGATGATAATGAAGATGAGATTGCATTGCTTGAAAGAGAAATAAATCATAATATTCAAAAGAGACAGAAAGAGTTAGAACTTACAATTGCACTAACTAATTATTGTAATTTCTCATGTGTATATTGTTATCAGAATAAAAATGAAAAATTGATGACTACAGAAGTTGCAAACATGATTATAGAAAAGATTGACAGAATTTTAAATGATAACATATTTGAGGGGATTAATATTCATTATTTTGGTGGAGAACCGTTGTTAAATATACCTGTTTTAATTTATTTGGATGAAAATATTAAAAAGATTACAGATAAAATTGGAATTGTGTATAAGGCATTTTTAACTACTAATGGTTCAATGTTAAGTAAAGAATTATTACAAAAAGTAAAGTTTTCGTCAATACAGCTTACGTTTGACGGACTTGAAAAAACACATGATAGACTTAGAGTGTCCGACCATTTCCATTTTAAAGAGGAGATTGAACTTATTGAGAATATAATGAATTTCTCACAAGCAAAAGTTTTGCTTCGGACTAATATTTGCAAAGAAAATAAAGATGAAATCATAGCATTACATAAATATATATTTGAGAAGTTTGGTAATGAAAGAATTGAAATTAATCCAAATCGTACAATTAAATATCATCAAGATGATTCATTTGAAATGCTTTCTGTACAAGAGTATGCAGAAGTGGCATATCAAATAAAATTATTATGGTCTGAACAAAAAGGAAAATTCGAACTGCCAGTTCCTAGAAGTACACCATGCAAATTTCCATATGGAAATGCATATGCAATTAGTCCAGAAGGTTACTGTACTTTTTGCAGTGGCTCTATGGATCAAGAGAAAAAATATTTTTTTGATGTCGATATTGAAAATAAAAAAATGTTTTCTGTTCGCAAAGAATGCAAAAAATGCAATATATTACCATTATGTTTGGGTGGGTGCATAATACAATACAATTTGAGAGCTGGGGCATGTACATATGAAAAATATGAATTAAAGAATATTTTGATTTCTTATATTAAACATATTTCTTAAATAAATCCAGAAAGCTTAAGGAGCCTGTGAAAAATGAAAACAAAAGAATTAGAAAAATATCCGCTGCAAATTCTGATGATGACACTGACATCTTTTTTGACATTGTTAATTCCAAAATTGCTGAGTTACCTTATAGATGATATTCTAATGGCGAATAATAAAGAAAAGATACTGCCATGGTTTATGATTACGTTCGGAGTTACAAGTCTGCTGATGATAATGAAGTTTTACTTTATTACATACAACCCGATTAAGATTGGAATAAAAAATACATTTAGATTGCAGATAAAGGCGGCAAAAGACATATTAAATATGAATCAGTCTGTATATGCAGATGAGGACAAAGGATATTATTATAATGTGTGTTCAAACAGTTGTGCTGCTTATGGAGATTTATATGAAGAAATACATCTGAATTTAATTAGTTGTTTTATTTACGTGTGTGGAATCCTTGCAGTAGTTTTTATGACCAATATTTATCTGGGCATTTTTTTTATCGTATATGGAATCGTTTTAATAATTGTTTCCCTTAATATTTCGAAACCGCTATTTGATATGCAAAAAAATGTTATGGTAAAGCAGGATAGATATTTAAATGGTATTCGAAATATTATCGAAAATAAAATTGGAATCAATGCGTTACATAGAGAAAAATTCTTTGCAGATGAATATAAACAAAATATTGTTCCGTATGAAAAACATGTTTTAAGGTATCGTTTTTTAGAATGTTTATGCCGACAGGCTCCCAATATATTGGATCAGGTGTGTTTAGTGGTGTTTTTGTTTATAGGAGGAAATTTAGTTTTGAATCAAAAGATTTCGATTGGAGAATTTCTGATGATGTATCAATATATGGCGTATTTCTCTGATCCAATTACTACAGCATGTGCTATTTTGATGAGATACAGGGCAAATATGGTACATGTGGCACGTATTGATAAATTATCAGATGATGCAAAGATTCCGAAAGAAACAAAAAAATATATGACAAATACAGAAAATCTTTTTTTCACAGAAAAGTATGATTTCTATAAAGGAAAGGAAAAAACAGATTTTCTGTTTCATATTGATAAACTCAAAATAAAAAAGGGTGGGTTATATGTAATAAAGGGAGAAAATGGAAGCGGAAAAAGTATGTTTTTGAATTTACTGTTTGGAAACGTTAAATTATCTTTTTCACGAGGTGGGTTCATACTTACCGATGAAATGGATGAGGCAGCATTTTTAACCTATCCAATCTTTACAGTTGATGGAGATTTTATGAAAAACATGTATGAGATTCCTATTGATAAAGAACTTATGCATTTATTACAGGTAGATTTTTCGGATAAGGAAATTTTAAGCAATCCTGTGAATTTAAGTTACGGACAGCAGCAAAAACTTGCGCTGTTACGAGTTTTTTGCTTGAATAGCCCGATTCTTTTTTTAGATGAACCTTTGTCAAATCTGGATAAGAAAACACAGGAGAATGTGGTGGCATACATTCGGAAATTGAAAGGAGAAAAAACAATATTGGTTGTCATGCATAGTGATGAATTGGATGAGGCGGCAGACAGTGTAATATATATTGAAAATAAAAAATTAATACAAAAGTAGTAGGATATGAGTATACAAAAAGGCATATATTAATAGTGATATATGTCTTTTTTGGTGTCCGTATGAAACGTATCATAGGCTTTGCGTTATTCTTTTTTGGGCTTGGAATGCTTGCGATGTTTCTGATCCCGGGCGATTTCTGTGGGATTTTAATTATGATCGGCTGTATCCTGCTTGGATATTATCTTTTTTGTGGTTGCTAGTACACCGAATAATAAATTCATCCGGCGTCAATGTATCAGAAACTTATTATTCGGTGTACTAGTGTGCGGTATCGTTGGATTTCCGTACATGAACAGAGCAGTGTACAGTGACGGTTATGGGATGAAATAATTTGAAATTCGTATCCTTGCGGAGCATTTTTAAAAATCGGAAAGTTACGTTGCAGGTTTCCGATTAAAAAAAGAGAACTGCAATTGCAGTTCTCTACGTTTCAAGACTAAGCTCTCTCAACTTTTCCGGATCTCAAACAGGAAGCACATACATATAATTTTCTAGGTGTTCCGTTAACTTTGCAGCTAACACGTTTGATGTTTGATTTCCAAACTCTATTTGATCTTCTATGTGAATGGCTTACTTTAATTCCGTAATGATTGCCTTTTCCACAAACTGCACAATTTGCCATTTGCTTTGCACCTCCTCGCATCTTTCTAAGCCTATATGTATGAACAGGCTCACAACATGATTTATTCTATCAGAAAAAAAAAGATATTGCAAGTGAAAATTAAAAAAAATATAAAAAATGTAATTTATGACTATGAATTTTGGAAAAAAGCGGTTATAATAGACACTAAACTAGCGTTATTATGTGTGAGAGAGAAAACTGGTCAGCCAGTGGCTTTCTTACAAATATAAAGAAAGGCATGGTTAATGAGTATGAATGGACAGATGGAGACCAAATTAGGTAAGGTTACGATAGACCCTGAAGTAATTGCATTATATGCAGGTTCTGTTGCAGTAGAGTGTTTCGGAATCGTGGGCATGGCTGCTGTCAATATGAAAGACGGACTGGTAAAATTATTGAAGAAAGATTACCTGACACATGGTATTAACGTGTCTGTGAATGAAGATAATAAAATTACAATCGATTTTCATGTGATCGTTTCTTATGGTGTGAGCATCAGTACAGTGACCGATAATCTGATTGAGACAGTCAGATACAAAGTGGAAGAGTTCACTGGAATGGAGATTGAGAAGATTAACATTTACGTTGAAGGCGTACGTGTAATTGATTAAGGAGGATTTTAAAAGTGGAAGTCACTACAATAAATGCTGAACTTTTTGCCAGGATGTTTCTGGCAGGAGCTAACAACTTAGAGGCTAAGAAGGAATGGATCAATGAGCTGAATGTATTCCCTGTTCCGGATGGAGATACCGGAACCAATATGTCAATGACAATTATGTCAGCAGCAAAGGAAGTTGCAGCGATTGAAAATCCAACCATGGCTTCATTGGCAAAAGCAATTTCTTCCGGATCATTACGCGGAGCAAGAGGTAACTCAGGTGTTATCTTATCCCAGTTATTCCGTGGTTTTACAAAGGTGATCGCTGAATATGATGAACTGAATGTACAGATTATTTCGGATGCTTTCCAGAAAGCAACAGAGACCGCATATAAGGCAGTTATGAAGCCGAAAGAGGGAACCATCCTTACCGTTGCAAAGGGAATGTCTGACAAGGCGGCTGAATTAGGGGAAGAGACCGATGATCTTGCATATTTCTGTGCGGAGATCATCAAAGAAGGCGATCATGTATTGAGCAAGACACCGGATATGCTTCCTGTTTTAAAACAGGCAGGTGTTGTGGATTCCGGCGGACAGGGCTTAATGCAGGTATTAAAAGGTGCATTTGACGCTCTTATGGGCAAAGAAGTGGATTATACGATTGAGACAGCTTCTACAGGAAGCAGCAGTCAGGGTACAGCTTCTAATTCTTATATTGACGCACAGGCAGAGCAGGAGATCACCTTCACTTACTGTACACAGTTTTTGATCATGTTAGAGCATCCGTTCACAGAGAATCAGGAGACAGAGTTCAAGAGCTATTTAGAGTCCATCGGTGATTCTATTGTTGTAGTTGCAGATGATGAGATCGTGAAAGTACATGTACATACCAATGATCCGGGTATGGCAATGCAGAGAGGTCTTACTTACGGAAGTCTTACAACTATTATTATTGAGAACATGCGTTTAGAGCGTGACGAGAAGATTTCTGCAATGAAAGAGAAAGAGATGCAGAGCACTGCAAATGCAGAGAATGAGATCAAAGCAGCAGAGGAAAATGAGCCGGAAGTTCCAGCAGAGGAAAAGGAGATGGGATTTATTTCGGTAAGTATCGGAGAGGGCATCAATGAGATTTTCCGTGGACTGGGCGTGGACTATATCATCGAGGGTGGACAGACCATGAACCCAAGTACGGAAGATATGCTCAATGCGATCGAGAAAGTGAATGCAAAGAATATTTTCATTCTTCCAAATAATAAAAATATTATAATGGCAGCAAATCAGGCAGCTTCCCTGACAGAGGATAAGAACATTATTGTAATTCCTACCAAGACGATTCCACAGGGCATTACAGCACTTGTCAATTATATTCCGGACAGCACACCGGAAGACAATGCGGAGCGTATGGGTGAGGAGATTCAGCTTGTTAAGACCGGTCAGGTGACTTATGCAGTCCGCGATACTGTGATCGATGACAAAGAAATCAAACAGGATGACTACATGGGAATCGGTGACAAGGGAATTCTTTCCGTTGGCACAGACATGGAGAAAACGGTTCTTGAGATGATCGGTGAAATGATCGATGAGGATTCTGCAATTTTAAGTATTTACTATGGCGAGGAAATGAACGAGGATTCTGCCAACGAGATTGCAGAAAAAGTGGAAGAGGAATATCCAGATGTAGAAGTGGAAGTACATTACGGTGGACAGCCAATTTACTATTATGTGATTTCCGTAGAATAAAAGTATGAGATTAAATTCATCCATAAAAGAAGTGAAAGGGATCGGCGATAAAACAGCCGGTCTTTTTCTTAAAATAAATATTGAGACAATCCGGGATCTGATTTCCTATTTTCCAAGAACTTATGTGCAGTTCCCGGAGATCAAACGTCCTGACGAAGTGGTGGAGGGGGAGACTGCGGCAGTCATAGGGCAGATCCGGCAGACTCCGGTTGTGAAGAGAGTGCGCAGCATGCAGATCACGGTGACTTCGATTGCCGGCATGGGAAAACGCCTGGAACTGGTGTGGTTTCGGCTTCCATACATCAAAAACAGCCTTCATCCGGGCGAAAATTATGTGTTTTACGGCAAGGTACAACACAAAAACGGAAGGTTTGTCATGGAGCAGCCGGCAATTTATACGCCGGAAAAATATGAGGCGATGGAGCATTTGCTGCTTCCGGTTTACACCCTGCCGAAAGGATTATCAAATCAGCTTGTGCTGAAAGCAGAACGGTCCATTTTGGAGGAGGAACATTTATTCCGGGATTATCTGCCGACAGAACTGCGGGAAAAACATCAGCTCTGCGAGTATAATTATGCAATCAAACAGATTCATTTCCCGGATGATATGGAGACATTAATTGAGGCAAGAAAACGGCTTGTGTTTGACGAACTCTTTTTATTTATCTTAAACCTGCAATATCAGAAGGAAAAGAAGGAAAAAGAGAAAAATCAGTTTTCTTTCCAGTCGGATGATTTTGTGGAGCAACTGATCGAAAAACTGCCTTATAAACTCACAAATGCCCAATTGCGGGCATTGTCAGAGGTTCGGGCGGACATGCGGAGTGACTACGTCATGCAGCGTCTGATTCAGGGAGATGTCGGTTCCGGAAAGACGATCATTGCTTTTTTGGCGATGGCAGACACTGCGCACAATGGCTGTCAGTCTGCGATTATGGCACCGACGGAGGTGCTTGCAAGACAGCATTACGAATCATTTCAGAGCATGTGCGAGATATTTGGACTGGATTTTCCAGTGATTCTTATCACGGGTTCCATGACTGCAAAACAGAAAAAGCTGGCATATCAGGAGATTTTAGATCACCCGGATGCGCTGATCATCGGAACACATGCGCTGATACAGGAAAAGGTGATTTATCAGAACCTTGCGCTTGTGATCACAGATGAGCAGCACCGGTTTGGCGTAAAACAGCGGGAAACATTTTCAGAAAAAGGAACAAAGCCGCATATTCTTGTCATGAGTGCAACTCCGATTCCACGGACGCTTGCCATTATTTTATACGGTGATCTGGACATTTCCGTGGTAGATGAGGTGCCGGCAAAACGTCTGCCGATCAAAAACTGTGTGGTGGACACCAGATACCGTCCGAAAGCGTACCAGTTTATCGAAAAAGAGGTGGCTGCCGGTCATCAGGCATATGTGATCTGTCCGTTGGTGGAAGAAAGCGAGAACATGGAGGCAGAGAATGTCACAGACTATGCGAAGCGTCTGAAAGAGGAACTGCCGGATACGATTGAAATCGGGCTTTTACATGGGCAGATGAAACCTGCACAAAAAAATGACGTTATGGAACGGTTTGCAGCAAATGAGATACAGGTGCTTGTGTCGACTACGGTTGTAGAAGTTGGAGTGAATGTTCCGAATGCAACGGTTATGATGATCGAAAATGCGGAACATTTTGGTCTTGCACAGCTTCACCAGCTTCGTGGGCGTGTTGGACGAGGGGATGCACAGTCTTATTGTATTATGGTCAATTGCAGCGATTCTAAAGAATCGCAGAAGCGTCTGGATATTTTGAATAAATCCAACGATGGCTTTAAGATTGCGAGTGAGGATCTGAAACTGCGCGGCCCCGGAGATTTCTTTGGCATCCGTCAGTCCGGTGAAATGCAGTTTGCACTTGCGGATATCTATCAGGATGCCTATATTATGCAGCGCGCAAGCGAGGAAGTTGCGGATATTTTAGGAAAAGACCCGGAACTTTCCAGCGAGGATCATAAAAACCTGAAAGACTATCTGGAACTGTTTTTGGCAGACCAGAGAAATAAATTAAATTTATAACGAATGAAGCAGTAAAAACTTCATAAAACACGTAGAAAGAACCCTGGATCATATCATCCAAGGTTCTTTTCTTGTTCAGGGAAAATTTATTTTCCTGACATCTGCTGTTCCTGTGCTTCAATCATTTTCTTAACCATATAGCCGCCGACAGAACCATTCTGTCTGGAAGTTAAGTCTCCGTTGTAACCATCTTTTAATGGTACACCGATCTCGCCTGCTACCTCATATTTGAAACGGTCTAAGGCACTCTTTGCTTCTGGAACGGCTGCTCTGTTAGATGAACGATTTGACATAGTAAGTCCTCCTTTGTTTTTTAGGTCTTTTTTCTGCTCTGGTTTATTTTAAGAACATTCAAAAATTTCTTTTTGTTTGTTCAGTGATAGTATGTGATTTTTTATATGGAATACACATGCAGTTTTTTGCAATAGTGCCAATTATTTCTTTAAAATATGTAAGCGCTTACAAAAAAATATTTACAAACAGGAGAACATTGATTATGATGGATATAGAAGGTAGACAATTGCGAAACTCATGAAAAACTAAATTGAATTGTGAAAAATTAACAAAAGACATGAAAGACATTGGGGAACCGCCGGCACTTAGAAGGCAGATACAACGGTAAGTTGTGCCTGGCTTCTTAGTACCGTTGCGAGTGACACATAGCGAGAGCGTGTCTTGAATGTTTTTGTTGATTTTGAACAATTGAAAGAAGAGTAGATGAGTTTCGCAAACGCCTAGATATAGAAGGTTAAAAAAGGAGAAGAACTATGGATCAAATCGAAAAGTATATTGAGGAACTAATGGAAAAAAGTACACCGGATCGTCCCATCTGGAACATCGAAAAAATCATGCAGGGGTTAAAATCCACATGGAATTACATTGATGGATGTATGATCAAAGCGATTCTGGAAATGTATGCGATCACGAAAGAGGATAAATACTTGAAATTTGCAGATGATTTTATTGACTGCAAAGTGAATGCAGATGGGACAATTGAGGGGTATGATGTCAATGAATTAAATATTGATAATGTGAATGCGGGAAAAACACTGTTTGAGCTTTTTGACCTGACAGGAAAAGAAAAATACAGAAAAGCAATTGATCTTGTTTACAGTCAGGTTGCACAGATGCCGCGCACGAAAGAGGGGAACTTCTGGCACAAAAATATCTATCCGGATCAGGTCTGGCTGGACGGGCTGTATATGTGTCAGCCGTTTTATATGGAATATGAGACCCGTTTTCATGACAAAAAAAATTATGACGATATTTTCCAGCAATTTTTTAATGTTGAAAAAAATATGAGAGATCCAAAGACCGGATTATACTATCATGCGTATGATTCATCCAGAGCAATGTTCTGGTGCGACAGAGTCACCGGGTTGAGTCAGAACTTCTGGCTGCGCGCACTGGGCTGGTTTTCCATGGCACTGCTCGATACATTAGACAAAACAGACGCATCGGCTGCAGGAGAATCTTACGAAAAATTAAAACAAATATTTGTCGAACTCATGGATGCTATGTTAAAATATCAGGATGAGAGCGGTATGTGGTATCAGGTCGTGAATTTCGGCGGTATGGACAAAAACTACCTCGAAACAAGTGGAAGCTCTATTATGGCATATGCACTTTTAAAAGGTGTCCGTCTTGGATTTTTGTCGGAAAGCTATCGCGCATACGGTGAGAAGGCTTTTCATGGAATCTGTGATAACTATCTTTCCACGGATGAAAATGGAAACCTCCATCTGGGCGGAATCTGTCTCGTGGCAGGCTTAGGCGGCGCAAACAGACGGCCGGGAACCTATGATTATTATATGTCAGAGCCGGTTGTCAAAGATGACGCCAAAGGTGTCGGACCATTTTTGCTTGCCTATACAGAGATGCTCCGCCTGAAAAAATAGCACGCCATTTTGAACAATGTCACTGCAAAACTGCTCATTCGATAAATCAATATGAAGGAAGTAAAGTAGAATGAAACGTTATTTTGATTTTGACATCAATGATTATAAAGACAGAAAATGCAATTTTCATTCGCACACAGTGCGCTGCCAGCATGCAGTGGGAGAGGAACGGGAATATGTCGAGGAGGCAATTAAGGAAGGCTTTGAGGTGATCGGCTTTTCTGACCATTCCCCTTATTTATTCAAAAATGGATATGTCTCAAGAATCCGCATGACAATGTCCCAGTTGGAGGACTACGTAAAAACCATTGAGGCCTTGAAAAAAGAATATCGGGAGGATATCACGATTTTCCTCGCACTGGAAATGGAATATTTTCCGGGGATCTTCGAGCCGACAATTGAAGAAATCAGACAGTATCCGATGGATTATCTGCTTTTGGCACAGCATTTTTTCTATGAAAATGAAAGTTTTATCAGTGTAAGGAAAAACTGGACGGATGAAATGCATCTGAAAAGCTATGTAGATCTGCTGACAAATGCACTGGATACCGGATATTTTAATATGGTGGCACACCCGGATATCGTAAACTTCACCGGAGATGAAGCATTGTATACAAAGTACATGAAAAAGCTTGCAGACAGATTAAAAGACGAGCAGATTCCAATTGAAATTAATGTGAATGGTTTCCGGGAGTTGTGCAATTATCCAGATCGCAGGTTTGTGAAACTTGGTGTGGAAAATGGAAATGAATTTATTATAGGTGTAGACGCACACAATCCGGATGAGTATCATGATCTTGCTTCTTACAAGGGATGTATCAAAATGGCAGAAGATTTCGGAGGAAAGGTATTCTGGAAATAAAAAAATCGTAGGGGTTGTACCCCTGCGATTTTTTAATCCGAAACCAGCGTCAGCCCTGAAATATCCGGATGGATAGTCAGGGAGTAGTTTGTGTAGTACACGACAAATCCCGGCGCGGCCCCGTTTGGTTTCTTGACATTTTTTTTCTGTAGATAATCAATCTCCACTTTCTCATCTTCGCGTCCTTTGGAGTAATATCCGGCAAGCATTCCGGCTTCCTCAAACACGCGGTCCGGCAATTCTTCATTGTTGGATTTTACGATGACGTGGGAACCCGGCATTCCTTTTGCATGGAACCACCAGTCATTTCCGGTTGCAAACTTGAAAGTGAGTTCATCGTTTTGGTAATTATTTTTCCCAACATAAATATCATAGCCGTCGGAGGAGCGGTAGTGGAACGGCTTGCTCTTGATTTTGGCTTTTTTATCCGTCTTTTTGCGCTTGATATAGCCAAATTCGATCAGCTCCTCTTTGATCTGTACGAGATCATCTTCCGTCAGGGCAATGTCTAAAGCCGTGGAGATACTTTCGAGATGTTCGATCTCCGTCTTTGTCTCCTCTGTCAGCTTGATGAGTGCCTCATAAGTACGCTTTAATTTGTTGTATCTGTCAAAATATTTCTGCGCGTTTCCCTTGGCGTCTAACTGAGAGTCGAGCGGAATGGTGATCATCTCGTTGGTGTAATAGTTCAGTGCCTCTAACTTCTTTGCACCTTCCTCTAAACCATAGCCGTAAGTGTGGATCAGTTCGCCGTATACTTTGTATTTATCACGTTTTTCTGTGTCTTTCAGCTGTTTTTCCTGCAATTGGTATTTCTTGCGGTTACGGTCTAAAGCAGTGGAGACGATTTTTCTCAGATCAACGGATTTCTGCCGGATTCTGGTATACACATTTCTGGAAGCATAATATTCCTCCAGAACCTGCGAGATGGAATCAAAATTTTTCGCTTCATAGTCCGAAAATTGTGTGAGTTCAATGCAGGAAAAATCAATCGGTTCTTTTCCCCTGAAAATGATGTTCGGTCTGTAGGTATGATTTTTTACATCATCTGCAATCCATGTGAGATTGTTAAATAAATGCTTTTTGCCATCATCATCCAGCGAGTCGACCGGCATATCTCCGTCAATGGAACTGCGGTGGCAGATTTCGGAGGCAAGCAGGGGACTTAAGCCTGTAAAAGAAGAGTAGAGAGCCTTTGCAATGGAGACCGGTTTCTTCATAACCATATCCATAAAGGCTTCTTCCGTGACTTCCAGCGGATTCAGGCGGTCGTCCTGTGTGGCAGGGATGCAGTAGTCGCGTCCCGGGAGCACTTCACGCAGTGAGCTCATCATCGATGAGATATGTTTGATACTGTCAATAATTTTTCCGTCACTGTTACAGAAAATGATATTGCTGTGTTTTCCCATCAGCTCTACGATCAGGGTTTTCCGGCAGAGATCGCCCATTTCATCCAGATGTTCAATATCAAAGTGAATGATACGCTCCATATGCGGCTGGTAAATCTTTACGATCCTGCCATTGGCAATATGCTTGCGCAGCACCATGCAGAAGTTTGGCGCAGTCATAGGGCTTGGCTTATTCTGACCGGTCAGATATAGAAATGGCAGGGATGCGCTTGCGGACATGGCAAGACGGAACTGCCCGTTGCTTCCTTTGCAGGTGAAGAGCAGTTCGTCGTTTTCCGGCTGTGCGATCTTGCTGATCTTGGCATTTAAAATTGTCTGGTTTAATTCATATACGATATTGGAAATCACAAATCCATCAAGAGCCATTTTGAGTACCTCTTATTCTGAAAAATTTGGATAATTGCGAAACTACAGATGAATTTTTGCATGTTGCAATGATCCATAAAATCTGCCCGGAATTACCAGGCGCATGGTTCATTATAACGGATTCTACGAAATCTGCATAGATGCAATATATAATTTCAAAAGCCGGATCGCATAATCACGCTGTTGCTTTGAACAGCCTGAGAGAATATGGATCACTGCAAGTTCATCATTTTCCTGCCGTCTTGCCTCTTCGTCTGTCTGTTCCCCGAACATCATATAATCAAGGCTCATGTCGAGACACTCAGAAATCGCAAGCATTGTTTCTGTGGACATTCCACAGGTGCCACGCTCGATATCTGAACAGTATTTCGGTGCACGGTCTATTCTCTCTGCAACTTCGTCCTGTGAAAATCCTAACTGGACTCTTTTTTTTCGAATGCGGTCGCCAACGGCTAAACGGTCATACGCTTCTCTTTTTCGGTTCATAAAAACTCCCCTTTCTCATTTGTTTCTTATTGTGTGTGATTCTCTGTATCATATTCTTGCGAAAAAAACGTAGAAATAAAACACAATGGAAACGTAATTTAATAGTGAGTTTAAAAGGTATGTGCGAGATACGTTTTAAATGTGATATTGAACAAAAAACAAGTAAGATATGTCAGAAAACTGTAAGTTTCTTCTGTTGACATAATCAACGGACATGTGTATGATAGAAAATGTTTAAAACACGAAAATAAAATATGTTTATAACGCATAAGGGTAAAGTTATGAAAAACAAAAGAAATCAGAAAAATATCATATGGAAGATACTGCTTATCGTTTTCAGTATCGTTCTTATCATATGTCTCATAATCATTGGAATTCAAAAATATCAGCAGAAAAAGCAGCAGGAGTATTACGAAGCTTTACTGGAAAATGCAGGCAGTCAACCGCAGGCGACTGAGGAGGTGCCAGAGCCGGAAACGGAAGAAGCACCGGATGTTTTAAAAAGCCTTGGAATTGAAATCCCGGAAAAAGACATTGATTTCGCAGCATTAAAAGAAGAGAACAGCGATGTGTATGCCTGGATTTATGTGCCGGGAACTAATGTTGATTACCCGGTGTTACAGCACCCGACGGATGATGCCTATTATCTGGAACATAATATGGACGGCTCAAAAGGGCTTCCAGGCTGTATTTACTCGGAGAGCGTGAACACGAAAGATTTTACGGATCCGAACACTGTTTTATACGGTCACAACATGAAAAACGGAAGCATGTTTGCTTCTTTGCATAATTTTGAGGACCAGCAGGTGTTTGATGAAAACCCTTACTTCTATATTTATACGGAAGATAAAACCTATGTGTATGAAATTTTTGCTGCTTACAAATACAATGCGATCCATCTGATCTATAACTTCGACCTTACTAATCCGGAGATTTTTCAGAATTATCTGGATCAGATTTTTGAGATCCGCGATATGAGCGCAAATATCAGGCAGGATGTTACGGTCAATGCAGACAACCGCATTGTCACATTGTCGACCTGTGTTTCCGGTGAGAAAAACATGCGTTATCTTGTACAGGGAGTTTTACTGAATGAATAAACAAAAAAGTACAGAACAGACAAAAAAACAACAGAAAACATGGATAAAAATCATAAAGATCGTGGGAATTGTACTGATATGCCTGATTCTTTTTGCACTTATCGCATTTGGAGTGCTAAGGGCACTTGGAAAAAGTGGAATCAGAAAAAATATTTCAGGCGAAGCACCGGTACTTGAATCCACGGAATCAACCGAAGAGGGCTGGCAGGATGGATGGATCCGCTATAATGGTCAGATCTATGCCTACAACGAAGATATCATGACATTTCTCGTCATGGGTGTTGACAATGACGATGTTGTAAAAAAGGCAAAAGACGGTCTGAGCGGCGGACAGGCTGACGCAATGTTTCTGGCAGTCATGAATCCGCATGATAAATCTGTTTCCATTATTGCGGTCAACCGCAATGCGATGGCGCTTGTGGATGTCTATGATGAGGATGGCGTTTACATGGGACAGTATACGAAGCAGATCACTTTACAGCACGGTTATGGTGACGGCATGGAATTAAGCTGTGAGCGGAGTGTGGCGGCAGTGTCGAGACTTTTTTACAATCTTCCGATCAGTGGTTATGCGGCGATCAACATGGGAGCAATCCCGGCTTTAAACGATGCAGTTGGCGGCGTACAGGTGACGGTTTTAGATGATGTCATATACCCGGAATACGATATGGATCTCCATCAGGGGGATGAAGTGACGCTGACCGGACATCAGGCTTACTGGTATGTGCGCGGAAGAAATGAAAATGTGTTTAACAGCTCTTCCCTGCGTTTAGAGCGCCAGAAACAATTCCTGACCACGTTTATTGCACAGGCAAAAAACCAGGCAATCACAAATCCGTCCATTGCGGTAGATTTATACAACACCATATCCAAATATATGGTGACAGACATTGACATTACGAAATTTACATACCTCGCTTCTGAGGCTTTGGGATACAACTTTGATATCAGCCATTTGTACACCATGCAGGGTGAGACACTGATGGGAGATAAATATGAGGAATTTTATGTCGATGATGATGCGCTGTACCAGCTCATCATTGACGTGTTCTACGAACCGGTAGAATCAGAGGATATTAAGTAAGGAAATTCCTTATTTAATATAGAAACCACATGGAATACGTGAGGAAAGGAGGAAAACAAGTTATGAAGAAAAAAATCGCAGTCGTACTTACAGCATTAATGGTTATGGCTATGGGAACAACAGCTTTCGCTGCAACAAGTCCAACAACCAAAACATCTGAGACAACTACAGCAGAGGCTACTGCTTACGCTAACGTTACAGTAGCAGCAGGCGGCATCGTGATCGATGGCGTGGCTTCCACAGCAGCTCCAACTGTAAAAGCTGTTACAACAGCTCAGGTTGAAGCAGCTCAGACACAGGCAGTTGCAAGCGTAGCTCCTACAGCTAAAGTTTTACAGATGATCGATGTAACTCTTCCTGTTTCTTTCGAGAAAGCACAGTTGACATTCTCTGTTAACGGTGTGACAGCAGGACAGAAAATCGCTGTTTTACATCAGAAACATGACGGAAGCTGGGAAGTTATCAACCCGGATTCAGTTGGAAACGGAACTGTAACAGCTACATTTACATCTCTTTCTCCAATCGCATTTGTTGCATACAATGCATCAGCTCAGACAGGAGAAACAACACCTGTTTTACCAATTATTGTGCTTATCTGTGCAGCAGGTATCGCAGTATGCGGAGCAAAAGTTAAATTTAACAACTAATTTTATGAGTCTTAAGATTTATAAAAGGAAAAGAATGAACATGTGGTAGTTCCTGCAAAAGCAGGAATAACAGGCGGTCTGTGTCATGCAGACCGCCGGAAAAAGAACTGACAGGATGAAGTAAAATGAAGCATGCATTAATAATCACAACCATCAGCGGATTCGTACCGCAATTTGAAATGAATGATGTGAGAATCTTACAGGAGAATGGTTATACGGTTCATTATGCATCCGATTTTGAAAATCCGATTTACAATATCGATCAAACCCAGTTGAAAAGAGACGGACTGATTTTACATCATATCGATATCAGAAAAAGTCCGTTTCAGATCACAAAAAATACAAAAGCATTTTTACAGTTAAAACAGATCATCAGAAAAGAACAGATCAGTCTGGTACATTGCCACAATCCAATGGGTGGCGTGGTGGGAAGGCTTGCCGCAAAAGCTTCCGGAAGAGAACCATATGTTGTATACACGGCACACGGGTTTCATTTTTATGAGGGGGCACCGAAGAAAAACTGGCTGCTCTACTATACGGCAGAGAGGTTTCTGGCAGCATTTACCGACCGGATCATTACAATCAACAGAGAAGATTATGAGAGAGCAAACCGCTTTCGTTTAAAAGAGCATGGATGTGTGGAACAGATTCCGGGCGTCGGTGTGAATATAGAGAAGTTCCGGAAAAAACCGGAACTGAGAGAAATAAAAAGAAAAGAACTGGACATCCCGCCAGATGGATTTCACATTGTTTCGGTGGGAGAACTTGTGGAAAATAAAAATCATGCAGTCGTGATCGAGGCAGTTGCCCGGTTACACGACGAAAACATTTATTACAGTATCTGTGGCAAAGGTCCTTACAGGGAAACATTAGAACATCTGATCCAGAAACATCATCTGGAAAAGCAGGTCAGACTGTTAGGCTATCGCAATGATGTGCAGGATGTTCTGCAGAGTGCAGACTGCTTTGCATTTCCATCTAAGAGAGAGGGACTAGGGATTGCAGCCATCGAGGCGCTGGCATGTGAAGTCCCGGTGATCGCATCGGATAACCGCGGAAGCAGGGAGTACATGTGTCATCTGGAAAATGGCATTGTCTGTCAGGCGGATAAAGTGGCAGATTTCATGCATGCGATCTGCCGTATGAGACAGTCCGGGCAGCTACGCAGGGAAATGGGAGAGCATGGGAGAAGGACAGCAGAAAGATTCAGCATAGAGGCAACAGATAAAATAATGCGCCGTGTCTATCAGGAGATCAGCGTGACGCAGGAAAGAAAGCGATAAAAGCGTATGGGGGCAGAGTTTGAAAAACAAGTCTCTGTGATCATGGGAGTTTACAACCAGTGGAACAGAGAGGCACTGCAAAAAGCAGTAAAGTCCATATTGAACCAGACACTCACGGATTTCGAGTTCATCATTTACGATGACGGTTCCGATCCGGAGGTGGCAGGTTATATCAGAGAATTAGAAAAGCTTGACGAGAGGATTGTCCTGATTGGAAAAGAGGAGAATCACGGTCTGGCTTTTTCCTTAAATATGTGTATTGGCGCTGCAAAAGGAAAATACATTGCCCGCATGGATGCAGACGATATCGCACTGCCGGAGCGTCTGCAGGTGCAGTATGATTTTATGGAGCAGCACAAAGAGTATGCGTGGTGTGGCTGCAATACGAGATTATTTGATGAAAACGGTATCTGGGGAGAACGCAAAATGCCGGAACTTCCGTCCGATAAAGACTATCTGCCGTTTTCTCCCTTCATACATCCAACGGTCATGTACCGCAGAAAACTATTTGAAAAAAATGAGGGCTATCATGTTTCCCCGGAAACATTGCGCTGTGAAGATTATGAGATATTCATGCGTCTGCATCAGCTTGGTTATCAGGGGTACAACATTCAGCAATATCTGTTTGCGTACCGGGAGGACAAGCAGTCTTTTCAGAAACGAAGATTTCACTTCCGGATCAACGAGGCAAAACTCCGCTACCGGAATTTTAAAGCCATGCATCTGTTGTTTCCATTGGGCTGGCTCTATGTGATCCGTCCGGTTGTGGGCGGTCTGATCCCACCGGGGATCGTTGCGTTATTAAAACGCGGTGAGACGTGGTGGAAGTGCAAAAAAGAACAGTTACCCGAAAATGCCAGATTGGAGTATAGCAGTTATGAATCCGACCGACCGCAGAGAACAGAGACTACAATCTTATAAAAAAGCCAGATCCGAGAAAGAAATCTATGAGCGTGTGCTTGCACCAACACTTTATGAGTTTGTGCTGTGGGTTTTGCAGGAGGCATTACCAAGTGGAAAAAAACGGCTTTACTTTCTGGCAAGGGACGGTTATCAGATGTATCTTGCCGCACAGCAGCTCTGTAAACAATATGATCTGGACATCGAGTGCAGATATCTCAAAGTGTCGAGATATGCGGTGCGTGTGCCGGAATATCATCTTCTCGGGGAACGCTGTCTGGAACGCATCTGTGTCGGAGGAATCGATGTGACCTTTGAAAAAATCATGCAGCGCGCAGCACTGACAGACAAAGAGGCAGAGGAGATCGCAGCGCTTGCCGGGTACACGGAGAATTACAGAAAAGTCATCAATTATCACGAGGTCATGCAGTTGAAAGACTGCTTAAAAAAGATACCGCTCTTATTTCATTATATAGACAGCCATTCGAAGGAAGCTTATGGGACGGCAATCGGCTATCTCACACAGGAAGGACTGCTGGAACCGGTTTCTTATGCACTGGTAGACAGCGGCTGGATCGGTACGATCCAGCAGAGCATTGAACATCTGCTCAGGCAGAAACAGCCGGACAGAAAGCTCGAAGGATACTATTTTGGCTTGTATGAGATCCCGGAAGGGGAGGGAAGGGAAAACTATCACAGTTTTTACTTCACGCCGTGGGGTGAGATCAAAAGAAAAGTGCATTTTAGCAACAGCCTGTTTGAGGCAGTGTTTTCTGCACCGGAGGGCATGACATTATCCTACAGGACAGAGGGCGGGAAGGATAAAATCATCTATGTTCCAGTGACAGACAGCAGGGAGAACCTGAACCGGGAACGCATCAGCCGGTATATCTGCTGGCTGGAAGAGTTTCTGCAGGAGAAAAAGCAATCATTGCCGCAGGCGGACAGCGGGTATGTGGAGGAACTTCTATCACCCTTTATGGGAAACCCGACACAGTTTGAGGCAGAGGCATACGGAAGCCTGCTTTTCTCGGATGATGTGAGAGAGGATAATAATCAGAAAGTGTCCGCAGATTTTTCAGAGCAGGAGATCAAAAACCATCATTTGCTCAACCGTCTGCTCATCATGACAGGCGTCCGGAAAAAGGTACTTCATGAGAGTGCGTGGATCGAGGGCAGTATCGCAACGTGCAGAACACTGGATGAAAAAGGCAGAGCGAGAAACCGTTTGCATGCCGTTTTCTATAAATACATCATTTATATCCGCAAGTGGCTGAAACAAAGAAACAGATAAAAACACAGTCTGCATTGGCTGGAAAACAGAAAATAAAAAGACAGGAAAATGACAGTTTTGAGAAAGAATAGAGAAGAGTTAAAACAATATTATTTTGTCATCAAACAACTGGTGGACAGAGAGATTAAAAGAAAATATGCGAGGTCTTTTCTCGGAGTCATCTGGAGTGTGTTAAATCCGCTGATGACCATGGCAGTTATGTCCATGATTTTCAGCACGATTTTTAAACGTACGATTGAAAACTATCCAATCTACTATCTGACCGGAACGATTTTCTGGCAGCTCTTTTCCGGTGCAACGAACTCTGCAATGACGGCGCTCGTCGATAACCGGACGCTGCTGTTGAAAGTAAAATTGCCAAAACAAACATTTGTTCTAGCAAGGATCTATACCGCGTTGACAAACTTTGGCTACACCTGTATTGCCTATGTGCTCATGCTCGTGGTGTTTCAGATCAAAATCAGTCCGACGCTGTTACTGTTTCCAATCGATGTATTTTTCTGCCTGCTGTTCTCCATGGGAATCGGGTATGTGCTCTCGATTTTATACGTGTTTTTTGCGGATATCAAATACCTGTATTCGATTGTCCTGACACTCTGGATGTACATGTCAGCGATCTTTTATCCGTATGAGAGTACAACGCTGATGATGCAGAAAGTCATCGGAAACAATCCGGTGTTTGTCTACATTGCATTTGCGAGGGACTGCGTCATGTATCAGAAATGGCCGGAGACGGATCTATGGATCAAAATGATCTTGTGGGGCATTGTAAGTTTTCTGATCGGTTACTACGTGTTCTCGAAAAAAGAAAATAATGTGATGCAGAAAATATAATGGTTATATACAGAAAAAAAATCCGTGAAGGAACAGTACAAGGAAAAAGCAGAGATTGGAGTGAAGATACAAAAGTGAGATTAAGAATCTGGGAAAAATGGAAAAGGATAATACTCCTGGGCACATTCTTTGTGTTGGCAATAGGAATACCGTGGGAAATCCGTGCGGAAAATGCAACTGTCACGTTCGGATCGAATTACTATACGGCAACCGACAATGAGACATTTCCAATCGGCGTATACCTGAATGGGGATTCGAAGATCGGAACCTATGAGGTTAAAATATCCTACGATAACAGGCGTCTGGAGTACACCGGTGGTGGTGATTCCGAGGAAAACGGAGTTATCACGTTAAGTGGAACCGGAGTCAATGCGCAGGTCAAATACATGTTAAAGTTCCAGACACGAAGCGGTGGAACGGCAGATATAAAAATAGAGAGTGCAGTGATCCACACAGCAGGAGAGAATGAAGAAGAGTTTGATGTGGCAACTCTGGCATCCACCTATGTCACGATTTCCGGTGAAGATACGGTTGGGGACGCTCCGCAGGAGGAAAGTCAGGAGACGGAAACTGAAGAAGAGAATCCGGTTTCGGATATTCCGACAGTGATGGAAGTGTCAGTGGAAGAGCAAACCTACTATCTGGTGGATCTCTCCCAGTACACGCCGGAGAACATTGATTTCCAGTATGATACCGGAACCATCACCTATCAGGGAACAGAAGTAGCTGCATATCTGTCAGCAAATGGAGATATCAGTTTTGTGTATCTGGCGGACAGTCAAAAAAACCTTTACCTGTACGCTTACAGCAGTGAAAAAGATAAACTGTATCCCTGCAATTCCATCACAGTCAACGGAGAAAAATATTACTTCATGTCTCCGTATGTGTGCAGTGAGTGGCCACAGGAACTGACACTTGACATCATCCAGAGCGAATCCATCGTCTATGCGATAGATATGGAAGGTCAGACCGGATTTTATAAGATCACGACCGGAAATAAGCTGGAAACCTGGAATCCGAATGAAGGGCAGGAGAACTTTCAGAATCAGATGAAAATATTGATCATCATTCTGGCTGTGACATTAGTGATCATGTTTCTTGCAATTCTTCTGGTTATCCATATGGATAAAAATAAACAGAGGCAGGATGGTACATCTGTATCCGGGAAAACAAACAATCGGATTAAATCCAGAAAAAACAAATTAAAACAAGGGGAATCCGAAACTTCCTCTGACACAAATGCGGCAGATGATTTTGAGATAGAAGATCTGGCATTGGATATCTCTGAGGAGGAGATCCGCGCATGGCGGGCGGAACTGGAACAGTCTGCCGGAGATGATAATTCATCCGATAAAAAGAATTCTGATGGACAAAATGCTGCTGAAAAGTATTCCAATACGGCTGTGCCGGAGGAACAAGCAGGAGAAGCGCCTGTCATTGCTGTGAAGGATGTCACGATGCAGTTCCGGATTGCGATGAACAATGTCTCCGGTATCAAAGAGTATGTGATTCAGCTTTTGAAAAAACAGATCAGTTACCGGGAACTGCTTGCGTTAGATCATGTGTCGTTCAATGTATATAAGGGCGAAGTGGTAGGAATCATCGGAACGAATGGCTCCGGTAAAAGTACACTTCTTAAAATTGTGTCCGGAGCTTTAAAACCGAGCAGCGGCGAAGTGCAGTGCGACCGCCGGAAAGTGCAGCTGCTGACGCTTGGAACCGGTTTTGATGTGGAACTGACCGCCAAGGAAAATGTGTACTTAAATGGTGCTATCATCGGTTATTCCAAAGAATTTATCGATTCCAAATATGACGAGATCGTCAAGTTCGCAGAACTTGAAGGCTTCATGGAAGAAAAAGTGAAAAACTTTTCCTCCGGTATGGTCAGCCGTCTCGGCTTTGCAATCGCAACAATCGGCGAAACCGCAGAGATCCTTATTTTAGATGAGGTGCTTTCGGTCGGGGATGAATTTTTCCGAAAGAAGAGTTTGAAGCGCGTGAAAGAGATGATCCACGGAGGAAGTACGGTGCTTTTGGTGTCACATAGTATGGAAACTATTAAGGAAAACTGCACAAAGGTTGTATGGATAGAAAAAGGTAAGTTAAGGATGATTGGAAAACCGGATGTGGTTTGTGAAAATTATGGGAAATTAAATGAAAAATAAATAGTTAGATAGAAGTATAGCGGGGAAAAAGATGGAAAAAGTAAAAGAAAAAATTTATAAATATTTAGTTGATTCAGATATTAGAATTAAGAGCCATTATGAGGGATATATAATATCAAATCCAGAATATCATAAAGAACATAGATTAGAATCATATAAATTTCTATTTGCACTGAGAAACTATTACAAAAAAAATGGAAAAGGAAAGTTTCCGGTTGTACCATGCTCTTATTGCCAAAGATTTCCAGATGAAATGATGCATATTAATCAAAATAGCTATGAATTAATCAATAATTCTGCATATTTTGATGAAAAATGGTATTACGAAAATTATCCGGACGTAAAAGAAAGCGGTATGGACGCCGTAACACATTATTTAAATGTTGGCTGGAAAGAATTCCGTAAGCCAGGACCATCTTTTAGTACACTGTTATATTTAAATAGATATAGCGATGTCAATAATATGCATATTAATCCATTATTACATTATGAATTATATGGGAAAATTGATAAAAGAATTTCATCTTATCAAAAGTTATTAAGAAGTATTCAAACAGAAATTGATATTATATTAAATTCGGTTTTTTGGGATGAACAATGGTATAAAAATAAATATTTAAAAGGAGACTTAACAAAAGAATTACCGGTTGTTCATTACTATTGTATTGGATGCTATTTAGAGATGGATCCAGGACCAGTGTTTTCACATAAAATATATGAAAAGGAGTTCCCAGAGGTTAAAAAATTTCCAATACCATATTTACTTCATTATGAATTACAAAAAAGAAAGGGGGGAAAGGGGTATATTAACTCGGCAACAGCCTATTATAATAACAAAGATTTACAAATTTCAATTTTGACAGGCATGTATCATGCGTCTACACATATTTTAGAAAAATTCGAAAAAGCAAAAAGAGTTTTATTGATTTCGCATCTGATGAATTTGACAGGAGCACCAAAAGTTCTTTTAAACATGGCGATTATTCTAAAACGGAATGGATATATGCCTGTTATTGCAACATTAAAACCTGGAAATTTAATTGTGGAGGCTGAAAAAAAAGGTATTGAGGTAATTACATTAGCAGCTTTTGAGGATAAAAGATTAAGCGAAAACATAGTGTCTTTTGCGAATTTATTCGGAGTGGTTTTATATAATACTATTGAATCAATGCGTTTGGCACATATTTTAAAAAATATAGATGCTTATAAAATTGCATGGCTTCATGAGGGAAAAGAAACCATACGAAAAATTTCTGATAAACAGATTTATAGAATTAACAGCATGGATCGAATTTTTACATGTGCACAATATTGTAATAAATTTTTTATGCCATATTTATATTCTCAAAAAGAAATAGAAGTTTTGCATTATGGAATAGAGGAAAAGGAAATTGCAAACAATTCAAATGAACAAAAACATTTAGATGATAAACTGATTTTTATAACTATAGGTACGATAGGTTTTCGTAAAGGACATGATATTTTATTAAATGCTATTTCGATGCTTTCTGCTGACTTTTATCATAATGTAGAATTTTGGTTTGTTGGATCGGTTATAGATGAAGCAGTTGGAAAGAAATTAGATGAATTAAAAGAAAAATATAATTGTATAAAGTATTTTGGAGAAGTTCCAAATAGTCGAGCTATTGATTTGCTTTCAAATGCTAGTGTATTAATTTGTCCGTCGATTGATGATCCTATGCCAGTTGTAATTACAGAAGCATTTATTTTAAAGAAAGCTGTGTTAACAACAACACATGTAGGAACGGCACAGTTTATTGATGACAAAGTCAATGGATTTCTTATATCTCAAATTAATGAACAAACATTGCATGATTACATTATATATATAATTAATAATAAAAATATATTAAGAAAAGTTGGGGAAAAAGGATATCTCATATATAAGAAATATTTGTCAAGTGAAATATTTGAAAAAAAAGTAAAAGAAATTTTTGATGAAACGTATAATTGTTCGGAAAATAGAATGGTTCAAGAGTTACATGTTATTGATAATAAAGTTTTTTTATATGATATAGAAATAGGAGTTAATTATTTCGATTTTATTTTTTCGTGTGATGAAGATAATGAAATTTATTTATTTTCAGAAGGAGATGTGTATAAAGAAAAAAATTATACAGAAGAAAAATGGAAATGCTTAAATGAATATTTCATAGAAAAAAAACAAAGATTAGCAATTATACGTGTAATGAAAAGCTGTATATTAAATTTTTCAGCAATTGTTGTTAGTAATAATTTTGATACAATGAATTTGAATTTTGGACAATATTGTTGGAGTACATTACATGAAATTTCTGATAAGTATGATATATGTATAGCATTAGAAGAAAATGTAATAAAAATTCTTGATAAGGCTCAATTTTTAAGCAGAATTATGTCAAGTAGTAAAGTGCCAATTGGAGATAAAAAGTTATTGGACAAAATAAAAAATATAAAAAATCATCCATATACTATTTATTGTGAAACTAGAGATAATAGAAATGATAATGCATATCAGCTATTTCTTTTAGATTTGATGACTAACCCAAACGCATATTTTATTACAACAAAACTTTCATATGAAATGGAAAAAGATGAATATATAAAAAAACATTTGTTAATTATTAATTCAGAGAAAGCTAAAGAGTATTTGATGCATTCAAAGGGAATTGTGGTTTCTTGGTTTGCAATGCCAATCTTTGGAGAAGAAAGAATGAAGCTATTTTATCCATTTTTACATATTAATTATATATTTGTGCCACATGGAATTTCATATGATAAAAATTCTTTCTATTTAAACAAATCTATATGGGGAACATATAAAGCGACATATGTTAGTTCAAAATTAGAAAAGGAATATTTAGAAAAATGCAATGGATATAGAAATGTATTGATAAAAGGATATCCTAGAATGGATAAATGGTTTAATTGTCATTTGAATCAAAAACAAGTTTTTGTTTTTCCAACTTGGAGGTCGAACATATCAGATCAATATATTGAGTTAATATCTGAGATTTGTGAATACATTACTAATGAATTTCCAGATATGCAAATTATATATGTTGCACATCCGTCTATTGAACAAAATGTATTTTTTTCAATAGAACAAAAGCTAGAAAAAATATCAAAAGAAATAATTGTATTTCATAGTAATGAAAGTGATAAATTCAATATATTTTTCTCAAGTTCAAAATTTTTGATTACCGATTATTCTTCAATTGCATATGATTTTTCGTATAAGGAGAATGCAGTGGCAATATATTATGAACCGCTGGCGAATATGGAAGCAAATTATCAGATAAGACGAGAATTTTATGAGAATAATTGTGGATTGATTGCAAAAAATTTAGAGGAAATTGGAATGATATTTAAGGAAAAGTATGATAAACAGTATTTAGAAAATCAAGTAAAAAAATTCTTTGAATATCGTGATAATTATAATACGCAACGAGTAAGAGATTCAATACAAGATTTTTTGGAGAATGATTGATGAAACAGAAGAAGCTGTGTGCAATTTTTTCAATATCAACACAAAATGGAAGATTTTCAGACTTTTTATATTATATAATTTCGGATTTACAGAAAGTTTTTACTACAATTATTGTCGTAGTACCTAATAATGTTTCAGAATATGATTGCAAAAAGTTGAAGCAGGAAAAATGTTTTATTAAAGAAAATATTAGTGGTTATGATGTTGATCGGTGGAAGAACATTATTAGTGAATTGAATCAAAATGGACAAATAAATGAGTTAGATGGGATAACAATTTTAAATGATTCATTCTATGGTCCATTTGAGACATTTGAAAAAGTATTTTCATACATGGAGTGTAAAAATTTAGATTTCTGGGGTCTGACAGTTCATGGAAAGATGCCATTAGAAATTTTTGACAAGAAAGGAATATTGCATTTTATACAAACGTATTTTGTTAATTTTGGCACGCAATTAATACATTCAAAAAAATTCATAGAGTTTTGGGAAAAACTTCCGGAGTTTAATTGCTATAATGATACACAGGAAAAATTTGAATATATAATGACAAATTTTTTTGAAAAATTAGGGTACAAATGGTCAGTATATTCGGATACAAGAGATTGGGAAAGTATTGATATAGAAAAATATATGTCTTTTTTACTTTTAGCACCATATGATATGGTAAAAATAAAAAGATTGCCTATTGCAAGTAGATATGCATTTAAATTGCCTATGGAAGTAATTCAAAATTATAATTATGGAAATCAAATTAGTGATTTAATACAGTATTTAATAAAAATTAGATATCCAATTAATTTAATTATGAAAGATTTGATTTTTCAACAGAATATATATGAACTAAATACCAAATTAAATATGAATTATATATTAATTGAAAAAAAATTCAATATTTCTATGCGAAAGAATAATGCGGCAATATTTATATACCTATATTATAAAGATCAAATAAATGAAAACATAAGATATTTAAAAAATATACCAAGGGTAATGGATGTGTATTTTTTTACAGATACTAAGGAGAAAAAGAAGGAAATAGAAAAATTTTTACATGTATATAGGATAAAATGCAAAACAAAAGTAATTATTGTTTGTTCGCGTGGGAGAGAATGGGCAGCGCTTCTAATCGAAGGAAAACAATTAGTGCTAAAATATAAATATTTTTGTTTTCTGCATGATAAAAAGGGACATAGTTTTGAGTATCCAACAGTTGGTAGTAGTTTTAAAACGTTATTGTGGGAAAATGTTATATATTCCCGAGGGTACATAAATCGAGTCATTGAGTATTTTGAAAAAAATAATCATATTGGGTTGTTGGTTCCACCTGTTATAAAGCATGGCACATATTTTAGATTTTACAATAATTTTTGGACCACTTGTTATGATGAAACAATTACTTGGGCAAAAAGGTTGAAATTAGAGACGAAATATATTAGTGAAGTGTATACGCCAATTTCTATAGGTAGTGTGTTTTGGGCGCGTTCAGAAGCATTAAAAGATTTATTTCAATATAACTTTGAAAGAAAAGATTTTCCGGAGGAACCAATGCCTATTGATGGTACTGTTAATCATGTATTCGAGCGAATTATTCCTTATGTGGCGCAAAATCAAGGGTTTTATACGGCAATAATTATGACAAAAAAATTTGCTGAAGTGGATTGGAATATATGCTCTAATATGCTTAGAAAAACCATGTCAGCGTCTCAAAAAAATAAAAATTTAGTATTCAGTTCTTTTGAAGAATATGTAAGAGAATTAACTTGACAAAAGAACCTTAAGACAAAAGCCTTAAGGTTCTTTTCAATGCTAACAGTCGATTTGCTTGTCTATATATTTACAGACATAATAGGAAATGATGTTGGCTGTTACAGTGATAAAAAGTGATTGTATCATATATGTAGCCCCCCTTTAAAAAAAGTGTAAAAAAATTTTTATAGGACAAAGTATAGATTGATTTGTAAGAAACTGCTAATCAAAATATAATTATATTTTTTTGAAAAAATTGGATTGTTTTCTCAATTTTCCTGTCAGTAAATCTAGTGCGGATGATCGATTTTTCAGACTGACAATCTGTCATACAGAGAGAACAAAAAAATGCGGTAAACGTAGCAAGTATGTAGAACTGTTTTGATGCGTATGTGGTCATGCAGAATATTAATTCCCCAAAAGGAAGTTTATGGCACTGCTTGCGGAGTACATAACAATATTTTGACGGAGTTATTTTTGCAAAATAAATAAAATTTTTTTTGAAAAGATTTTATAAAAATAGGATGGTAATTTAAATAAAAAACAACAGGAGGAAAAATAAATGCGAAAAAGTAGAGGATGTGAATTAATACATGATTTTTCAATAGGGGAAATTTTAGATGCCTTGGAAGAATTTGTTAAAGGAAAACCGTTTTTTACTATTGATATTGATATGAAAGGAAGTGGAAAATATGTTTATATTCCAACACACAAACAAAATAGATTGGATTGCTTGAGACTTGTGTTTGGATTGTTGGTTTACAATAAGGATATTGACGGCATGTTTGATGATGAAAAAAGGGATCATTTTGATATCTGGATATCAGAATCAACAGATACAAAATTGAGACAACATGTAATGAAAATTAGTCCAGCATTTAGGACGGTGATTGCTGATTTGGATAAAGATGATTTAACATGTAAAATAATAGATGTATTAAATAAATATTTTGAAAATAGCAATAGATATTATCGTTTACGTGAATTTTGTAAAATAATATCTAATCGTGGTATTTTGCAGCCATACAATACAGTGTCAACGTATCATAATTTTTTGAATAAATATCCAGATAATGTGGAATTGCCAGGCACATATGATGACTTTATCAATGATGCAGCAGAAGTATTGTCCGAAACTTTAATGTTTTCTTTTAATATTGATAATATACTTCGTGATGAAAAAAGTAGCTATCGAGCTACAAAATTTATTTGCAACAAGTCAAGCGATGATTGTAATTACGATCCACATAGAGAGATGAGTTTTATAGAATGTCAAAATGAATTGACACATTCAACAGCAGTGAAATTTTGTTTAATATCTGAAGAAAAAAGAGAGAAGGAAAATAAAAAAACATATTATTCGCTCGAAAGAGCATTGGCTTTTTTGAAGGGACATGCATGTGTGATCTTAAATATTGATATTGATGAAAGTACCGATGATACATTAAATATATATGTGAGGGAATTTTATAATTATCAATGTATACTTGAATTTTGTGATGATGATATCTTGCAAATACCTGCTTGTATAAAGCTTGTAGAAGATAATAAACAAGATTTTATTAAAAAGTTAAGTTGGAAAAAATATGATTATGATATTGTTGAAATGTGTAAAGTTGGATTGTTAAAACAACAAAAGTGGAGAGCATTAGCGTATTTTGATGTATATGAAGATACGAAAGACATTATTTGCTTTTGTGATACGAAAAGACGAATTGATGGAAATGTAGAATTGGGAATAGCAGTTTGTCGAAAAGATCGCAGAAATCAAGATTTAGTCAGTAGCTTGATTTTTTATCATATGTTATATAATTATGGCTCAAGAATATATGGAGGAACTGCTGAAGCAAATGAGCCGATGAATCGAGTGTTTAAGAGATGTGGATTTAAGGAGCATATGAATTATGATCATGATAAAAAACTACAATCTATTCGTGTTCGTGAACGTTTTACATCTGAGAAACCGCCAGAAAGTGACGATAAATTAATAAATAGTATTTATTATCAGAGACACTCTTTGCAGGAAGATGTAGTTAATAAATTAATTATTAAAAAGAAAGAAGCACAAAAAAATCATTAAAATGAAAAATACATCAAAAGCTTAAGGAAAAACCATCAAAACAGGATATATTGCAAATCAGCACTGCCTTCATAAAAGAGACGGATTTGTCTATCTGACCAGTATTATGGATTTATTTTCCAGAAAAATCATAGCCTGGACACTTTCAGAAACACTGGAAGTATCCTGCGTGATTGATACTATAAACAAAGCCAAAGCCCGCCGAAATATCGATCAACCATTAATCATCCACTCAGATCGTGGAAGCCAGTATGTTGCAAAGGAATATATTAATAAGTTCTGGTATTTGCTCTATTAATGTTTCGTCCGCCTGATACAAAGTATTTATATATGAGTATAGTGCTCTTTTTTGACGTTTTTTACTATATTTCTGCCATTTACTTACTTGTTTATGTGGAATATCCTTAACTATTTTAGCATAATCATATTCCATTTTTTCAAAAATGTATGTTGCCAATTCAACACAAGATCTCGAAAACATAACAAAATCATCGAATGAAATTTCTTCATATATATTGGGTGCTACTAGCTTCGAAAATTTAGCATCGGTCTTAAAATTATATTTTTGCAATTTACGATATTCTTTTTCATGAGAATCAATTTCACACAAATCATGAACTGAGGAATTTCTTATCAGTCGATAATATTCACATAGCTCATATAATGGTTTCATATCGTCAGATATACTATTTCCGCAAATATTTCTGACTGCACATGCTAAATATGACTCTTCTTGAATTCTCGGTTTATATTCATTTTTTCCACATTTATTTATCTGCTGGCATACATCTTTGAGAAATGTTTCAAAACACAAATGAACATTAACAATATAACTTCTGCATATTTCAGTAACCATTGCATCTGCATCATAATTTGTCAGAGTTATCGAATACTCTGTTGCTAATTTCACAAAGGTATCTCTTTTCTGTATCTCCTTTTGATGTTCAGCCACAAAACATCTTTTTGACAATTCAATAAACTGATTAATTGCACAGTATTTCCCCAGTACATCTTTAAAATTATTTAATGCGTTCTTCTCATACATTTTATCTATTTCCTAATAAACCAATCTGATAATCTTTCTCGAAATAATTTCCAATCCTTTTTGCTTATGTCCATGATTTTGAACCTCCCCAGTCTCATGTTAGTCTCAACAAACAATTTCAAAAATGAGACTGACTTGAGACTACGACTTTATAATTCACCTGCAAATACCGATTTTATCGCATTTTGCTATATCATAGAGTCTCACTCAGTCTCAAATCTCGTGAGACTTCTTTGAGACTAACTTTGAAATATTCGTTTTTCAGAAAACTCTTTAAGTGTCTCTCACTCTTTAGAAAGCTTCTTCTTAGAATATTCTGATTTTAGTCACTTGATTTTTCTCAAAATTTCTATGACATTTCAACGACATTTTCTGTGACATTCTCCATCTTCATTATAAGAGTTACTTAAACCAAATTTGTGCCTTTAACCAATTCAGTTTTTATCTTCTCCTGACTTCCACACATAGAGCTTTTACATTCAGGAATACTCTATATTTCATTTTTATTCTATGAATACATACTTTCCCTTTCCTTTACCACTCACCGCTTTAACAACTTTCATGTCTCTAAGCTTTATCATGACTGCTCTTGCTGTGGATGGTGAGCAATCAAGAATTTCTTTTATTTCTTTTGTTCCAAAAATCTGATTTTTCTCTATTTCATCATACACCTTAAGAATATTTGCTTTCGAAGGTTCATTATATTTTTGTTGCTCAATCGCCGACTTTATCCTATCAACCACCGATTTTTTATCGTCAATCGCCGACTTTTCTTCTCCAATCGCCGGCTTTTGGTAATCAATCAACGACTTATTGACTGCAACAGCCAATTTTTTTAATGAATCAGCGGTTTTCTCAACAATAGTCTTTCCAACTTTTGAATTATAAATAACCGCCTGCAACATAAACGCATTTGTATGATAAACTGGATCTTTTAATCCAACCTGCTCCAACTCATTACACATACGATTAACACCTTCGCCAAATTCTTTTACAAATTTATAGTTCTTTAAAAACTCTGCAATCTTAGGATTTCTGGAAAAATGTGTGAAACGTATATTGTCTTCCCTTACAAGTCCCGGAAGTTTCCCCGAACTTTCAACTACTATATGGCCATCAAACATTTTTATCTGAATATTCGTACCAGAACTAGCTATTTTTATGGCAATTTTACTGTAATATCAACGTTATTATCCCAGTCTCTTTTCCATCATTTCCAATATGAACCATCTCTAACTCACAATAATCTATCAGACCATTAACAGATTCCAATATTCCATGTATGTAAGTTGCAAGATACCTTCGATACGCTTCAGCATAAGTAGCAATTTTCATAACGACTGCAGTTTGCTCAGTACCATTATCTAAAACAATATTCTGTACTTTAAAATTAGCATCATCTTTTACTGTCCACCTTTTATCTAGCACAATACTGCAATTCATATTCTGACATATAATGGTATTCTCATTAAAAAAGACACTGCCTTTTATTTCTCCAACATTATTTCCTGGCTTTAAAAAAAATGTCTTTTTATCATACAATCCGTATTGTTCTTTGCCTTCATCGATTATATTCAAATGCCTATACTGGATACTATTGCAATACAGCTGGTAATCTTTTATTGACGAAATCAAGTTTAATATATGCCACACTGCTCTTGGATGCGTAAAATCCATAAGCTTCTGTAACTTTTGTTCTAAAATTTGAATAATAGTAGAAAAGTCAACCTCTGCAGCATACATTCCAATCTTCGTTTTTGATAATTCTGACTCTATTTGGTCAACTGTAGGAATCTGTAATCCAGCAGAATAAGTAGCATCGGAATAATATGACATACGATAGAAATAATTAACAATCGACACCACATCTGATGCAAATTCTTCTATAATATACCGCCTAGTAAATCGCTGTTTGTCAGACTCTTCCAATGCTTGTATTATCCATTCCGAAAGAGTTCTATAGAAATTCTTATTATCCGTGTTGATTGGAGAAATACGCTTGTGATTAATATCAAAAGCCAGCTTTTCAATTTTAGTATTTTCATCTGCTAGAATAATTGTCCTATTAGCTCCTAAAAGTGCGTCAGCTATTCCTAATTCATACATTACATTGTCATTTGACGTGCGCACCCGCGATACAAACGATAAGTCAGCAATAAAAATATCTGCACCTTGTATCTGCTTCCAAATAGCTTCGTTTATATTAGGAGAACCTGCATCTTCTTGAGTCGGACTTTTTATTACATCTATTGTTGTTCCTTGTTCTTTTAGTATTTTTACGGCTTTATTTAATTGATTTTTTATATAGCTTGCAGTTTTCTTATTCTGGCTTTGCCATGCCAAAAACACTTTATATGTCATTATCCCACATCCTTTTATTCTGATATTTGTAACTTCTTTATAAACATATCATCCTCCAAAATCCTTCATATTATTAATACCCCGCCTATTTTAATTCCTATAAGATTAGTCTTACTCTTCTTCCTCTTCAATCCATTCCTTCAATTTTTGCTGTAACAGTTTCTTATCCGGCAAATATAATTTGTACTCTGATGCATAAATATTTGCATCTTTGGGTAAAGTAATCTCAACTAAAGCATCATTCTTTTCTTTGCACAGAAGAATACCTATTGTGGGATTTTCATCTTCTAATTTTTCATATCTATCATAATAATTAACATACATCTGCATCTGTCCAATATCCTGATGCATCAGTTTATCCACTTTAAGGTCTATCAACACATAACAACGTAACAGACGATTATAAAATACTAAATCCACATAAAAATTTTCTTCATCATATGTAAACCGTTTCTGTCTTGCCTCGAAAAGATACCCCTTTCCCAATTCCAACAAAAAATTCTGTAATTTATTAATAAGGGCTGTTTCCAAGTCTGTTTCTGAATACTTCGCTTTTTCTTCCATTCCCAGAAATTCCAAAACTGTAGGTTGCTTTATAATATCTTCCGGCTTCGTAATAACATTCCCCTCTGTTGCAAGGCGTAAAACACCTTCTTTATCTCTGCTCAACGCCAAACGCTCATATAGACTGGAATTATATTGTCGCTGCAAAGTACGAACTCCCCATCCTGTTTTTGCCGCTTCAATTTCATAAAAACTACGTTCAGCTTCATTTTCTATGCGCATTAACTGTAAATAATGTGACCACGAAACAATAGAAGGTGGCTCTTTTTCACTTTTTTCAATTGCAAAAAGGCTAAACACCGTTTCGTTTATTCGTTCTTTATATGTCAAATAAAATTTTCTGGCATTCTTTACTGTATCTTCTGAAAATCCATTACCAAACTCTTTCTGAAGCTTTTCTGATACATACAGCCTATCCTATATACTTCTATTATCTTGCCACAGAACAAAATCTATTCTGTATTCATCGTCATCAATCCAATATGTTATTATCTGCAATAAAGTGTGAACTTTTTGTTTTTCAAAAACTCCAGACAATAATTTCTCCGATGGTATCTGTTCTCCTTGCTCTGTAGCAGTAAAGACCATAGCATATTCCTTTTGTGAATTACGCAATGTGCCTACTAATTCAAATCTTTTTCTTTTCGCTATTACAAGTGCTTTCTCAACTCTTTCAACAAAACACCTTATTTCATCCCTAAACAAATGTGCCAAAAATTTTATCACTTCATAACATCCATCAGGTTCTGATACCACTTCTATATGCTCATATAAAACGGATACATATTTTCTAAAAAGCTCATAATAAAAATTTTCTTCCGCTAATACATCATCCCCATATTGTTCATATAAATATTGATATACCAAAGTTTCTTGTTTCTGAGGCTTGCTTAGAAAGAACCCTTTCTTTGTTTCTGTAATCAATAAATTAATTGCACCGTTTTTTTCATAAAACGCTTTTCTCCATTTTACATATTCTATTATTTCTATTGGAGACACTAATTCTTGACACATAAGCTGAAAGTCATCTATTGACATACAATTAACTGATAAACCATCAGCAGTATGACTACGAAGTAAATGTTCATATTCTGATATACTAACATTTTCAAAAACAACCAACGGAACAATTTCCGCATTAGGATTAATCTTTGTTTCTTTTCCTCTAGCATTTACGAAAGAGACTTTTTCATTATTGATAAACAAAATTGTATCCTTTATCTGTTCCTTTGCTTTTTTACATTTCTTTTTCAGCCACTTTTCTTCTACATTTTTGTCCTGCGTCCTATCCCTTTCATTCCGTTCCTTTAATTGAATTGCCAGGATAACATCTTCAAGATTTATAATTAAATCCGCTAATTCTATCTCTGTCCCACCTTCTGGAACGAATTTCAAATCAGCATATACAAGCTCTTTATAAAAGAAATCTTCCGAAAAAGAACTTAATAGTTTTTCTGAGTTAGTCACTAAAACACCACCTATTTTATTTACTACTTGTCCACTTCCGTAAAGAAGTACTCCAATGTATTCACAAACATATTTGCATCAAACAATTCTTTTATCTGTTCCCTATTCATCCAAGCAACCTGTGCCACTTCATCCGTTGTAGCATTTCCCAAATCGACTTCTCCTTCATATTCAAACAGCCAAACATCCATAATATCATTATAAATTTTTCCATCAATAATTTTTCGTGTCTTTGTAAAAAGAACTTGTCCATTTTCCGGCATCAAATCAACTCCAACTTCTTCCTTTGCCTCTCGAATTGCTCCTAATAAACTGTCCTCACCTTTTACAACCGAACCACCTACACATTCCCACATCAAAGGATATGTTGGCCTATTTGCAGAACGCTGCGAAATAAGGTACTCTCCCTTTGAATTACGAATCCATACATGCACCACCAAATGATATCCATCTATCGGTAGCTGCTCTCCTCTTACATGGTCTTTTCCCAGAAGTTCTCGGTTCTCATTATACAAATCCCATATTTCTGCATCCGGCACATACTCCACAATATCCCCAAAGTCTGCATGTAAAGTTTTACAGATTTTACTAAGAATTGTAAGACTTACCTCTTCATCACGTCGAAGCTTTGTCATTGTGTTAGGGGCAATTTCTGCCTTTTTACGCAAATCTGATTTGCTCATTTCCTTATCCACTAATAATTTCCATAATCTTTTATAAGATACAGCCATGGTAATTTCTCCTTTTTCTTTTCACGCTATCAAACCAACTTATCTAGCATCTCTACAATCTTTTCTCTTTCACCACTACCATTAGTCATAAATCTCAGTAATGGAATTTCATACAACTCCATAATATGATTTTTCAACAAATCTCTTGAAGCCTGAACAGTATCCTCTTTATGGTATTCATATCCGTCAACCTCAATCGCCAACACAGGCTTTTTACCAATTCTGTTATAAATCAGAAAATCTAAATGTGTTGCTGGATTCATTGCATACTGACATTCCTGCTCATTTAATAGTTCTGGATTCTTAATCAACATATTCAACGGAAAATGACAAACAACATCCAAGCTTGAATACTTGTTAGCGGAGATAATGTCCTCTATCAATGAATACATCAGATTTTCCGAATCATATTCTGATACTTTTTTGTGCTTCTGCAAATATACCCTTCTTTCCTCAGTATACTGCTTGTAAAGGTAATCAAAAATCGAATAAATCTTGCTTTCAGTAACCTCAAAATTATTATACTGAATATAATCAATCAAATCTGTTATATTGCGCTCTTTTGATTGCTCATTTCCAGTTACAACCAGCATCAATTTCTTTTTAGCTCTTGATACAGCAACATTGATTAAATATGGATCATCAGCAAAATCAGATATTTCATCATCCACGGTAGATATAATAATATTCTCTTTCTCCTTTCCCTGAAACTTATGCACTGTGGAAGCATCAATATCTGTTATCTCCTTGCTTAATGCTTCTACCTGATTTTTGTATGGTGCAATAATTCCCGTTTCTTCCGGATTTGAAACATATTTGGGTATAATCTCATTTTTAATAACATCTATCTGGCGCTGGCTATAATGATTACGCTCATGATTTCCCGCTACCGTTTTTACTACCGATAAAACATCCTCTTCACCCTTATCTGTTGTCATAATAATCAATTCACCACGATAGAATTTCTGGTTACAGAAATTTATTATTTTAGGGTGACACCTATAATGTTCCCGCAACAATGTTTGTGTTACGTTTGGCATAACATCCAAAATGGATTGCAGAAAGCTATTTGTATACTGATATCCATCACTAATATGAAAGCTGTCAAATATAACTTTTGCTTTAACCTTTGTATCATCTTTAACAACATTAGGAAGCTGCTTGGTATCACCCACAATAACAACATTCCTTGCACAGGACAATGCCAATGCACCAGTTGCAATATCTACCTGTGATGCCTCATCCATGATAAGGTAATCATACACCACATCTGAATTCAGACTGTTTCTTGACGAAAATGTTGTACTTAATATAACCGGATACTCAACCAGTACACCGTATGGCTCCTTCCACAGATTATCTTCACTAAACATTTTTCTCTTGCTGTTACCTTCATACTTTCTTGCCAGTTTGTCTTTTAGGACAACCATTGACTGATTGCATAAATCCTCAAGCAAATTTTTATTAACACTATTTAAATACTTTTCAATATCTGCAATTTCTGCAGACAACTCCGCTTGCTTTGCACGATAATACATTGCCTGAAAGGTTGTAATTATCTTTGAAATATCCTGCTTATAAATGCCCCAATCGGTTACTCCATATTTAAATAAGGCTTTTATCTTAAACCAAAATCCTATTGCCGTTTTCTCTTCTGAAATCAACTGGCACTCCTGCCACAATACCATCCATTGCTTTGAAGATAGTTTTTTCTTGAACTTAATACTATCTGTATGAACATCTGATTCTTTAACATATTGATTGAAATATTCCTGTTCAGTAACCAACTGTGAAAGTTCCTGCCTTAAACACGCCAGTTTTTCCTGCTTATCAAAAACGCTTTTTAACTGACTGGATTGGTCAGCTATTCCCTTTTGCAAAACACTTGGATCTTCTTGCGTTTTCCATGACGAAAAATCTGGATAAGCGGCGTCCTGATGCTCAACAAATGATTTCTTATTTTTAGAACTTCCTAATGTCGCAGCAACAAAACCCAAATTGTACTTGGGTGATGATAATTTTTCATACACATTTTCTGTTGCCGAATTATTATTGGATACTATCTGTACCGTTTTCCCTTGCATTAATATATTGGCAATAATATTCAATATCGTTTGTGTCTTTCCCGTTCCTGGAGGTCCCTGTATAACACTAATCTGATTCTCCATGGCATTTTTTACAGCCTTATACTGACTGTTATTGCATCCAAATGGGAAAATCGGAATGTATTCGCGTTCTGTTCTTTTCCCTTGCAATGATGATGGATTCAAATACTTTGCTAAAGCTACATCACTACCCACAAAAGAAATCTTGTCAAACTTCTTAGACAATAATTTTTCACCAGTCTCTTCATTCTTAAGATTACTCAAACCTGCAATTTGCTTTATATATTCAAATACATTTGATGACTGACTATGAGTAAGACATGATTCCACAATATTTAACTCACTGCGGTGATAATCTCTTTCACTCCCATTGCCAAAACAAATATGCCAATAGGACTCATATCTGCTTCTAAACACATATATTGCTTTAACATCAAAAAACTCGCGTCCTTCTCTGCTAATACGATACATATCAGGATTTAAAACTTCTGGCTCAGTCAATTTTTCCACATTCAAATATGCATAAGAGTATATTTTTCCAGTATTGAATTTTACATCCCATTTTTGAGTATTTCTATTGTAACCACATGACATTATTTCGGATGTCTTTATTTCACCCTTGATAATGACCATATAATATCGTGTATTCATCTATTCCTCACTACTTCTTATCACATACTTAATATCATTTGAGCAATATGCAATTTTATCAATTATTACATCGTAATGAGTACCGCTTAATGCCTCTCGTACACTTTCTTCCTTAGTCCTTTCCAGAAATATCCTTTTTACCTTATCCCCAAATGAATCTGATGCCTTCCCACGTGTTGCAATTGTTACATCATAACCTGCGGTTAAAAGCTCATTAACCATATGTATACCAAAAAATCGTGTTCCACCAATAACTAGAATATTCACTGTTGTGCCTCCCTTGTTTCTATATTTCACCACTTTCAAACGCCTTTTTCACCTGTTCCAAATCGGAATACTTGCCCTTTATTATCTGCAATATTTCTTCATCCGGTTGCCACAAATCCGGAACCATAATTGGCTTACATCCCGCTCTGTAAGCCGATAGTAATCCGTTTTTTGAATCTTCAAGAGCTATACACTCTTTAGGATTTTCATTTAACATTTCACAGGCTTTTATGTAAATGTCCGGCGCTGGCTTAGATTTCTCAACCATATCTCCACAAATAATTGCGGAAAAGCAATCTATAATTCCTGCGTCATTTAGATGTTTTTCCACTTCCCAACGCGGTGATGAAGAAGCAACTGCCAACTTGGCATTTGCATTTTTCAAATATTCCAACAAGACATACAATCCTTGCTTTAAAGGAACTTTATTATTTTCATAATAGTTTTTTAGAAATTCTTTTGTGTATTTACGCAATTCTTCCTGATTATACCGATCACCAAACTCTTCGTTCCAAATCTCATAAGAGGCAACAATGCTCATGCCTAAAGTTTTATAGACCATATATCCAGCTTTCCCAATACCTATCCTTTCACCAGCATAATCCCAAACCTTTATAAACACTTTCTCTGTGTCAAACATCAGTCCATCCATATCAAAAATAACATTCATTTTGTCACTACCTTTTTTCTATAATTGCAAAACCATCAATATATCATCCGAATATGTTCCATCATCGTATCTGTTAGAATTCGGAATTCGTCCACATTCTGTAAAGCCTAAACTTTCATATAAATGACGGGCTCTTTTATTGTTGTCAACTACCGTCAATTCAGCTTGTGAAAATCCACTTTTCTTAATTTCACGCAAAAGCACATTAAGCATAATTCGTCCCAAACCCAAACCAGTGTATTTTTGATAAAGTGCAATCCCGATTCCAGTTCTATGACTTACTCTTCTACTTCCAGACCTGCTTTCAAACGAACAATTTCCTGCATATTCCCCATCAACAAATGCTAATATCAGGAGAGCATCTTTCGACTCATTATGTGACTTGATAAACTGTTCCTCTTGTGACCTGGTATATTCTATTTCATTCGGCTCACACATTAAAAACCTGGTCTCACCTGTTACAATTTTTAGATAATCAATCAGCATCTGTGCTTCATCCAGTCTTGCGCTGCGAAGCCTTACTTCTTTGTCATTCAATATATATTTTTCTTCTGCTAAAATCATATATCCACTCCTAATAAACTGATTTTAAATCTGTACAACGAATTTACCTCTGCTCCACAACCACATAGGTGTATGTACATCTATTGGAACCAAATCTGTCCCCTTCAATATCTCCTGCCACCTTTGTGCCACAATCTCCTGCACATTACCTTGCCCTGCCTCTTCCGAAGAAATAATCCCCAGCCTCTCACTTGCCTGAATCACATGTGTATCCGGAGCCACTGTTATATTCTCTCTGTCAACAAATGTCACATCGGTATATTGCTCCATTACATATAACCAGTAGTTGCAAATTTTATTGCCACCCAAGTATGGAAATTTCTTCTTATTCCTTGCAATGAACTCTTTAATCTTCTGAACGGAATAACCATTATCACTAAACAACTTACGAATATCCCCTGCAAAATCATTTTCTATGGTTTCACATAAAGTTCTCCATATAATTGGTTGCTTGTTAGATTGCAAAGCAACCTTATACTTTACTAGCTTCTCTCTTAATTGCTCCTCATCCATATTGGTTACTGCTTTCGTATCAAAAACATCTGCGGTTTCTGAATCTTTAAATGTCTTATTTGCACATTCCCACAACATATAGGAATTTCTTTGATAATTAAGTGCCATAGGCAATGTGAAATATAAATAGTTTTCCTTTGAGGATTTGTCTAATGCTGGATTTTCATCCTCAGGCATTTTTTCACCGCCAAGTTTACCTGATTTATAGGCATCTATAAGAGCGTAGACTTTATTGATATCAAAAATAGCATTCATTTTCTTTACTCCTTTTAAAGTTCCATCACCCCGTTTTCGTTAAAGTAATAAATATTCTCTTTTTTATATCCATACTTTGAATCTGGAAATGATATGTGCGGTTCAAATGTAAAATACTTCACATCGCCAAGCTTCGTCATATTACCTTTTTCAATGTAAACTCTATCACCTTTGGTTTTTACAATGGAATGCCCCAAATTGCCCATAAAATCAAGATTCACAAATCCATTTTCTACGATGTACTTATTCATATGATAGTACAATTCCTCAAAGGTTGTTTCCTTCGTGGCAAAACGTAACAATTCTGTATGTAATTTTTCTTCCATCTGCAGACCGCTTTTCCATTCCGGATTTTCAATCAGTCCTATATCCTCTACAACCATGCCGTTTTCTACAATAATAGTTCTCGCATAATCTCCCCATATATTACCTGCCTGCGGGCTTAAATCAATGGTTATTATATCGTTGTTTCCTACAACTCTATCCGAAGTTATATACTGCTTACCAGATACAGAAACGGTTGTTTCATCTCCTGCAAATACAAATGCACCAACATCCCAATACCAGAACGAATCTGCACCCAACTCTAACAGTTTTTCCTCACAAAACATTCGGATCTCAAGTAAATTCATTCCCTGCTTGATAGTATTCTTTATGTATTCTATAGTCTGTTTTGCTGCCAGCTGTATCTGGCTGTAAGACTGCTTTTCTATCTGCATATACTTTTCAATCAATTTAGGCTGAATCAACGGATATGTCCAGTTTTGTGGCAACTCATCCATAAGCACAACCTTTTCCATCTCACTATCCAGCTGACCTGAAAATTCCCTTACCTCCGCAAAACATAATAATCCAAATGTTTCCTCACCGGTCTCATTTACACTATTCTTACCCGTAACGGAATAAACGCATATTGGCTTAATATCAAACCGGATAGCACCTGTTTCTTCCTGAAGTTCTCTTTTAGCAGTTTCCAATATATCTTCTCCAATTTCGCGATGACCGCCCGGAGCCTCATAGGTATCTCGTTCCTTATGTTTGCAAAATACCCATTTGCCATTGCTCTGTGAAATAATTACTGCAAATTTCAATAGTGAATCATCTACTGTATCATAAAATTTTACTTCCAACATATCACTTTTCTCCTTCCCATTCTGCCATAAACTCTTCAAGAAAGTCCTCCATAACAGCTTGTCTATGCATAGCCATTTTCTTTTCAGTCTCAGTATTCATCATATCTTTAAGCAGCAGGAGTTTTTCATAAAAGTGATTAATACTTGTAGAATTATGGTTCTGAATATAATCCGCCTTATTCATATTAGTCATAGGTTTTATATTCGAATCATGTATTCTTCTTCCTTTACTACCACCATATGCGAATGTCCTTGCAATTCCAATAGCTCCTATGGCATCAAGTCTGTCCGCATCCTGTACGCATTTACCTTCTATCGTACTTGGCACAACTGAATCGTTTCCTGCAAAAGATACTTCCTCTATAATCTTACATACGGTTTCAATAATTTCATTATCCACACCGTTGCCTTTCATAAAATTAACTGCATTTCTCTTCGAAGCATAAGTTTCCGGTGAAAGCTTGGCATCATCTACATCGTGTAATAATGCTGCTAACTGCACAATCAACATATCCGCGTTTTTTTGCTCTGCAATCTGTATAGCCAAACGATAAACCCTCATACTTTCATTTTGACCTCCGTTTTCATGTACCACATTTTATATGATATCACAGAATCACTACATCATCAATAACAATCGCAACTTCTTGCGATTGTTTCCCGATTTGCAATATATAATTCAGGTACGTAAAGTGAATCGGGAATATGCAGAGGAATCATCTCCCTCTGCCCCTATTCCACATCTTATCTTCTGCTTTATCTTTGCCAGCACCTCTATCGACACTCTCATCATAAATTCTCTGAAACTCCTCATAAAGCTCATCTCCAGCCAGCTTTATCTCCAGCCTTTTCATTACATCCGAAAACAACCTTATGTTTCCACTAATATCAGCAATATCAAATCCGAATACATCTGCCTTAACAGAATCACTGACATTCTCAAAGCCACCAAAATCTGATATTCTCCTGACAATCCATCCAACTTCGTCCACAGACTCTTTTTCTTCATGTTCCACCAATTCGCTTTTACCTGTTACATCAGTTATACCTTCGTCAATTCTTGTCACATTCTCATCAGACAGATTGTGAATCTTTGACATTTCTGTTCCTTCTAAATCTAACTGTTGTTTACCGGCAACATTAATTTGCTCCTCTTGTCCATTTCCATCATTATGGCTATTAGCAGGCTGATTCATTACAACAACATTTCTCTCCGACTCAACAACTGCTCCCGCTGTTCTCTCAACTAACATATCCTCTTCCATCCCTGGTATCTCAACATCCCTGTCAGCAACAATCTCCTCATTCCCCGACACCGCATAAT
>OIWQ01000696.1_pt1 | contig 43324 bp, 24 predicted proteins | sample 1587571 | NCBI WGS metagenome assembly OIWQ01 (sample SAMEA3888910, study PRJEB22519) | human gut metagenome | biome: human gut; feature: human-associated habitat; material: faeces | place: Denmark | collected 2010
GCTGTTCGAAAGGCAGTGACTCTGTCAGGGCCACAGTAGCGGTCATTGCTTCCGGATACTTTCCTGATTCTTCGAACGGAGGAATAGCTGGATCGGAAATTTTGCCATATGTGCCGTTTTGTACAAAATCGAACAGTTCGTTGCAGACGTATAGTTTTTTGTTCTTGGCACTATAATATTTGAGAGTTACTTTTTGTTTCTCAGCCGAGTTCCCTCGGATATAAAGGAAAAATAACTTTTCTCCGTTATATTCTTGTGCTTTGACTACACCTCGGCATTCATTGCCGATAAAAGCAGAGACTTCGTCTGTTTCGTCTGCATATCCTTCGAGGAAGTCGGACAGTTTCATTATGCCGGTCATACTGAACTGATAGATTCCGCTTTCCGGCATTTCCCATTCTGGTTCAGGATCGTTTTCCACCAATTCCAATTTCCAATCGGGTTCTTCAACAACCGTCGGCGTAGGATCATCGTCTTGACAGCTCCACAAACATGTGGAGACTGCCAAGATTATCATTTGATAAATGTATTGTTTCATCTTGTTTTCGTATTATCTTTTACTGATTTTATAGACATGTCTTTCACCGTTTATGATGACTGTCGCCATATAGATACCCTTCGACATGTCGACTGCCGCATTGTAGCGGTGATGTATGTAACCGTCGGCAGCTGCCGTAGTTTGGTAGCGGTGGATCATTTGTCCAGCCATCGTGTAAAGCATGATTTCCACTTTATCTCCTGACTTAGCATTGAGCATGAAGTTCAGTTCGTGCTCGAACGGATTCGGATAAACCGATATTTCGAGATCGTTGATAAAGTCGATGATCATCGGCTGTTCAATGTCTCCTCTTACGGTATTGGCTGCATAGTCCAACATCGGAGATGTCTCTGCGATGATTTCTCCGCCACGTTCGAGAGCAAACGAAATACCTTCGTTACGATCACCTCCTACGCTGAGGAAGAATAGTGATTCGCCATCGGACGGACGTTCTGTTACCATTGCTTCTCCTCGCAGTTCCCCATTAGCATAAGCCAGCAAGCGGTCTCCGGAATAAAGCGGCATATTGTCAGCCACTGTTGCGACTACAGACATATTGGCGGCATATTGTCCGGCCTGTTCGGATACGGTTTCGACCGGCATACCTATCGTACGTGTACTGATCGTACTGCGTGTAGTGGTTCCTGCCGTTACATCCGGATAGGTTAACGTCGTTTTGTTCTTGCTGAATAACATATATCCCTTGCCCGGTTCCAGATAAGTCAGGCTGCCAAGCCAACCGGTTGTTTCTCCATACATAGAAAAACGGTCTTGTGACTTGATGATATCGCCTTCCACAGCCTCGAATCCGGCCAAAGCTTCCGAGATCGGCAGATTGACGGTGCTCAGATAACTGATGTAATTCCAGTTCGGGAGGATATCCAATGTCAGGTTTTCCTTTTCGTGGATCGCCAAACCCGAAACGCTTAGTTTCTGTGTCATCGGGGATTGGAGCAGGAACATGTGACGGTTGTCAAATTTCAACGCCTGGGCCGGATCGTTATTGACCCATTGCTTCCGGATACCGTCGTAAGTCATGTAGACACCGTTCGTCTCGTCTTTCACCTGTTCGTCACCTGTGAAGATCGCTTTGTTCAAGATGCTTGTCGGATCGGAGAACAGTTCGCTTGCCACATTGTAGGATATCCAGTTCCAGCCCTTGATCAGGTCTATATTCTGTACCACACGCTCTTCTCCGTCGAAGATGATCGGAGAGGAGGCCGTCCCCCAAACCTTATCGCTTTCGAATGAAATGTCTTCCGACGGATAAGCTGTATAGACGAGTCCTGTGCTGGCATCCCATGAACGGAACTCGATCTGGTTTGCTGCCAAGCGGTTCGTGTTGCTGTAGACTGTCAGGAAGACGTACCACATGTCATTATCTTTCAGATACTGGCTGTTCGCCACACCTATGCAACGTCCACCTGCATCGAAAGCAGCCAACATGTCTTCCGCGTCTGCAGAAAACAGTTTGTTGAAACGGAGCCGTCCGTACACGTTCATGTTATAGGTGAAATCTCCCGGATTGACTGTCCAGTCCGGTTGTTCGTCAAACACTTTCAACGTTACAGGCAGGGATTCGGCCACATTGTTGTCACCTTTGACGTAGATAACTTCGTCATATCGGCCTACATTCGTCCCTTCGTCCACGGTAAAGAGGATCGTCTCCCGTCCCTGCGGGTCGATGGAGCCGGATTCAGGCATGGCATCCAACCAGGCGGGTAATCCTTCTATCGTGAAGTTCTTCACCGTTCCTCCGTGGTTCTCCACATCTACGGCAAATGTCATGGTCGCGTTCAGCTTTTTCTCTTTCGTCACGGACTTTTCGCTCCATTTCAGCTGATTACGGTCGATGTACGCGCTCCATGTAACCGGGCTTTCCATCAAGTTGCCATTCAAGTCGCTTACATCCTTCACTGTGAAGTTGACTGTTGTCTTTTCGATCGCTTCGGGCGTGTCCATCAGATTGATCACCAACGCATCCTTGTTTACGACGAATGTAAATGGAATGGATGTTTCAGGGGCTTTCTTGCAAACAGGAGCCACTTCGCTGGTCGCAACAGCTTTCTCCAGCGTAACCAAAGTCGAATCGGTCACCAAGTCATCTCCGCTGTAAACTAGTTCCTGTATATTGGCACTGTTCGTGATATACTTGCTGAACGGCAAGTACATCATCAATCCCATCTCCGTTCCTTCCGGTGATATGTTATAGTTGTTGGAAACCGTCGAGGCCGGCAGGGCCATATTCCAAATGCGCAATTCGTCGATCGCTCCGTCCAAATACATATCCGTATGGCTGACCAGTTGTTCCGCTTCCGTCCAACGGCGTGCGCCTGCATAGAGTTGCGTTGCACTGAAACCGCCGATGTTCGAAGCGTCGAAATAGCTATTCAACACGCCATCCATGAAGATCTGTGCATTGCCTGCCGTCCGGTTCACGGCCAGTACGAAATGATGCCATGCACCATCGCGGAAGTTACCTGCTACCTTTTGTTCGTATCCGTTGTTGCGGAACAGGAGTTCGTTATCCACGAAGCCGACGAATACTTTGTTTGTATTTCCGTTGCTCTCTTCTCCGACACCTTTTCCGTTGGCAACCAACGCAGCGTCTTCTTTTTGGCCGGCTGCAGCCTTGAACCAGAATTCCAGGGTGTAGTCACTTGATCCGGTGATCGCCACACGTGAGGAGTTGACCACTGCGATCGCATCCTTGCCGTTGAAAGAAAGCGACTTGCCGTCCTGTGTACTCCAGGTTGCGCCATACATGTAGGCTGTCGCACCTTGCGATTTATCCGTCACCATGTCACCTTTACCTTCGTTCATCCGGTAGTAGGCAAGCAATCCGGCTTCGCGTCCGGTGTAGATGCGCAGCGAGTTGGCGATAAGGTCGGCCATTTCGACCACCTTGGTCCAGATACGTGCTTCGTGCATCTGTCCGGCGAAATAGTTTCCGCCCCGGATGCTCCGTCCGAATATCATCGGGCCGACACCACTGTAAGGTACGGTCTGTACGCCGGTAACAACCTCCTGTCCGCCGAAGTAGACAGATAACTGCTGGTTGGCGGCACGGTAGGTCATCGCCACATGCCTCCATTCGTCCAATTTCACATCCAACGTTTTGGAGGTATATTCCAATTCTCCGATACGGACTTTCAGCGTGTTGTCTTTTGCCAAAGTCAGTTCCAGCGCGTTGGTTTCGTCGCCGTGGCTGAAGAGGGTCATATCCTGTCCGGAGGCTGAAGGGTTGATCCACATTTCCACGGTCACATCTTTGGCTTCGAGGTTACGTGTCACCTGTGTTTCGAGGTACGAACTGCGTCCGTCGAATGTCAACGCCGTCGAGTGGTCGCCGTTCGATCCGTTGCGGGTTCCGGTTACGCGGAAGTTCTTCACTTCCGTCATGTAGCCTTCGGCGATCGTTTCGTTGAATGTCAGGCGGATTTCATCGTTCACGCCCAGCACACCGTCTGCCGGCTCGATGTTGCCGAAGACGACAGGTCGTTTCGTATCCTTCACCCCGGTGATGACGGGCGATTCCTTCGTCACGAACTCGTTGCCTACCTTCGAGAAGGTCACGGCACGAATGTCGTAGTTCTGGTCCTCGGCCCCGAAGAAGCGGGTGGTGATGGTCGGACCGGTGATAAATTCTTTTGTGCCCGATGCTTCTTCGTAGTAGGCCGTGTCGGTGAAGAAGCTACAGATGTTCGTCCAGCGCGTGTCCGCCTCCGAAGATGCCTTGTATTGCACCTCGATATGGTGGAATCCCTGGAAGTTCACGTCGAACCCGTCGATGGTCAACGGCAGGTAGTACTTGCCACTGGCCGAATCCATGGGCGCGTTTGTATTCAACGTCCACTTGTCGGTCGGGCTCTTGATGTTGATGTCGCTCGACGACGGGATGAAGTGGGCGGAGATGTAGACGGTGTCGGCAATGATCTCCTGGAAACCAGTCGGGTCGGCCTGGCATTGCGAGCTGAGCACTACGGCTAGGTCTTCATAGTCATACTCCGTCCCCCGGCGGATTTCCAGTGTTTTTTGCAAGACTTCGCCGTAATCGACCAAGATGCCACGCTTGTCGGCCAAGGGCACACCGTCTATCGAGAACTTCGCCCCTTTCTGGTTTTGTGCGTCTACGATCGAAAGGTTGAAATAGCAACCCTCGGCGGCTTCCGATTCGTTGTAGAGGTTCAGTACGAATGTCGCAGCCTGGTCGGACGGTACATTGGAAATGACCGGTTTCTCGGTCGAGATCTTCGGGTTCTCGATGCGCAGGGTGGGGGCGTTGAGCTGTAACCCCGGACTGTAATATTCCGTCAGCAACTCGCCTTCATATGGGCAGCTGGTCGTTCCGCCTTTCGTCCTGAACACGAAGCTGCCGAATTGTTTCCCGCTATATTTGTCCAAGCTGTCGCCGATGATCGTATTGAAGTCCCCATCCGGTGATGGTGCCCGAAGGACGTCTACGCTCAGGTAGTCGTCGTCACCCTCATCGGCCAGTACGAAACCGATCGTATTGTTCTTTTCGGATGAAGAACCGCTTTCCGTGTCTTTCGCGCTATAGCCCATTTCTTCGACCGAGACGACAAGACCGCATTTGTTTATCGTGAATCCCAAGTCGGTGAGCAGTCCGCCGCCGGCAACCACGTTATAGGTATGGGACTGCTCGGTCATGTTTGCGGTCTGTTCGGAATACTCGATCATACCCCCGGCATGGAACGAGTAGTTTTCAATCAAATCATTGGCCGTTGCCTTTTCCCGTTCGTTCATTTCGAGCAGGCGTTCCCATTCCCGCAGGCTCTGGTTCAAGACATAAACCGAGTCGCACGTACCGGTGAACGCTCCTGTCGGCAGGACAACCGTATAGCTGTCACCATCGGAAAGATACCCGTTTTTCAGGTTGTCTTCTCCATAGCCCTCTTCGTCCGCTTTGCGGTGTGTGATGTAGACCGGTTGGTTGGTGTTGTTTGCCATGCTTTGCGCTTCCGCCATCGTTGTCCCGTAAGGAGCGAAGAGCGAGTTGCGCACGGCGCGGATGTTATCCATCAGCGTGTTCTTGATGTAGACCTGCGGATAGGAGAAGAAGGTCGAGTGCTTTACCCCGACATTCAACGCCTTCCGTTTGGCGATGACAAAGCCGCCCCTTGTAATCAAAGGTGTCTGGACCTCCCCGTAGAGCGTCCCTTCTCCTTGTGCGTCCATCATGCGCTGCCATTCCTCTTCCGTCATGATCGCGATCTCGTCGGCCGGTCCGTACACGATGTTGCTGGTCGTTCCCAAGAACAGGTCGCCATCCGCACCGACGTAGGTCGGATCGTCGCTTGTCTGGTAACGGTCGGTGATGGTGAGTGAAACAGATGATCCGTTTGCATCGCTGCTGGAGACTTCATGTTCTTCCTTGATACCGACTGTATTGATAATGTCGTTGGTTATCATCATACCGATTCCGGTGGTTGTCGATACGCCGTAATAGCCGTTGAGCGTCACGCTTCCTTGCTGGATCCATCCGGTTGTACGGGTGGAGTGGTAGGTATAGGTCTGCCCTGCCTCGCAATAAGAATAGCTGTGGCTTCCGGGAGGGTCGCGCAGGATGTTGAACAGGGTGATCGGGCCTGCCGATACGAAGCTCGTTCCGGAAACACGCAATCCCAAGACGTAGGCGGTCAACTGCGGCGCGGTGGTTCCCCCGACAGCGAAATCCAACGTCTTTAAGCCGCCCAAGTTTGCTGCGATGTCCGGGCTGTTCACCTCGATCTCCACTTCCACTACGACTGTGTCGTCGAGGGTGGCGCTGTCCTGTGTTTGTTTATTCATTTCGTTCGTGATCTTCAACTCGCCGCCTTGTGTCGGCACCATGTCGACCACAACATTCTCGCCCTCCGTCACCTTGTTGTAGTAGTAATCCTCGTGGCTGGACACCCGGAAGATATACTTCGCTTCATGGAAGACAGGGCGTTCAAACAGGTAGTTGCCCGTCTCCTTGTCGTAGAGCGTGACCTTCTGGTTGTCGCCATCCTTGGTCGTGGTTGTAAAGGAGGCATCGCCGAAGTATTCGAGCGGTTCGCCGCCCTTGCTTGCCAACTGCACGTAGGTCAGCGAAGGACTCACGCGGTGGTTGTAGTTGTATTCCGAATTGTATGTGTACCGGTGGGTGGTCCCCTCTTCGTCCGTATATTCCGAGACTTCCTCTTCGAAGCAGTTTTCTAACGAGAGGGTCTGGCTTGCGCTGAGCAGGTTATCCCATCCTTTCACTTGGATCTCTTCCACTTTGTATTTTTCCGGATAAAGCCAGGCGACAAACTCGCCGGTGCTTTTGTCGGCATGGATCAGGATTTGCCGTTGCTTGTATTCCACCTTGTTGGAGTACTTGCTGTTGTAATGGACCATCAAGCTGTCTTCATCCTCTGTGCTCAGGTCGGCGGAGGCGTTCCCTTCCAACGTCAGTTTCAGATAGATGTTGTCGCCAAGATTGTTTTTCGAGAGCGAGAAGCCGAGTGGTTTGCTCTGTTCCACCGTACCGCCAGCCACGCGACCGATCAGTTTCACCTTCGTCTGGTCCCAGAATCGGAGGCCGCTCAACGGTTGGGTGTAGTTGATGTATTCGCCCGTCTCGCTGCTCTCGTTGATCAGCACGCCATCGTTTTTGAAGATGTGGTTGTCTTTCACGACCTCAACTCGCTGCTTGCCGGTCGGGACGCTGAATTCGAACTTGCCCTGCGTATTGGTCTTGATCACGCGGCCGTCACCGCTGGTGACGATCTGCCCATTGATCTTGAACATGGCGTCTTGTACCGGGATCGTGCTGTTTTCGTAGAAGACATATCCGTCGATCTTGATCGCGGAATTGTCTTGGAAGTCCTGTCCGGATATCGACGCGCTTGTGCTTCCGATGGTCACCGTCTTGGAGGTCGGGTTGAACGTATGGTTCGGATAGTAGGGTGTCAGCGTATAGGTGCTTCCGTTTCCTTTGTAGGGGATGCCGGTGATGGTAAATACCCCGTCGGTCCCTGTGATCCCTTTCAGTCCTAACTGGCCGGAAGTAGGAATCTCTTCGCTTGCTGTTGCGTTTGTGATGGTCGCGTGGTGGGCGTGGTAGGTCGAAGCTTCGTAGGAGATGTCGTAACACTCATCTTCCACGCCATCGTCAAAACGCCAGTAGGCCATCATGCCTGTTTCGTTGCCGTTCAGTGCTTTGAACCTCGGATTCCTCCAACGCTTTCTGCCAAAGGCGCACTTCGTCGATATGGCCCTTGAAGCTCTCACCGAGCGTCACGTTCGCCGGGTTGACAGCCGGACGGGCGGCGGGGTTTTGGGAAACCTTTTGTTCGCCATCCACGTAGAGGGTCCAGCTGCCGGTGGTCGAATAGACCGCCGTGAGTTGCACGAATGTGTTGGTCGGGAGGGGTTCCGGGGCTGTTACCCACGTGGTGCCGTTGTCGGCGCTGAAAGCCGGTTTGCCCTCCTGCAAGCCCAAGCGGTAGACACCGCTGCTGACGATCGTAGCTGTCTGCCCCTCTTCTGCCGGACGGACGAATGCCTGTACGGAATAGTTCTCCGGAATGGTCATTTCTTCTTTCGTCTCGACTGTGCCGTCCCCATTGAATTGCAGGCTGTTTCCGGCATGGATGTCAACACCGGTCAGAAATACCACCACACCGGGAGCTGCATCGCCATATTCGAACGTGACTTTACCGCTGACGGAACCGGTCGGGCTGCGGAAACCGCGGTCGATGGGGGAATCGTTGGTCACCTCTTTACCGGCACATATCGTCATAGCTTGTACTTTGTATTCGTAGATGACACCCGGATTGCCGATATCATCCATGTCTACGTGATTTGTTGCCACTCCGCCTTGTGCATTTGTGGGGATGGCTTGCCATCCTTCATCTTCATCTTGTCCCTGTTTATAGAGACGGCGGTAGATATAGAACCGGTCGATAGCCTTGCCGTCGGTCGTCCATTCAAGCGAGGTATAACCGGGATAGTAACCTTTAGAAGCGGTGAGGGTAAGAACCTGTCCTAATTCGGTCGGGACAATCGGGTCTCCATTCAAGGCAGCTGTCACTTCCGGTTGGACTTGGAAATTATTGTTGCCGGGTTGTACATAGACGGCATAGGTATATTCCATACACATGACATTCAGTTCGTCGATGTATTCGCCTGAATCTATTTTGTCATCCTCCACTGTCAGCATTGTGTTGGTGATACTTCCTAGGCCGTTGTTCATGGTTCGTTTGATTATGATTTTGGCACCTTCGCTCCATACAGAGTTAAGAGTCTCTTCATCCAAAGTCCAAGCAATTTTGGCCTTGTTCTGACCGTTTTTCCAGTCGTATCGTTCAGCCGTGGCTGTGGCGACTTTCCGGTGAGAGATGTTTTTGGTGATTTCGCATTGCTGGCTGAGATTCCATCCCCAATTCGGTTGTTTGGTACGGCGAATCCGGTAGTATTGCTTTCCGTTGATGTTTAATGTACCACTTTTGTCAAGATACTCATAGCTTGTCTGAGAGGATAGGAATGCAACCGTACCGACGGTCGTCGGCGAGTTGAACGACGGGTTATCGGCTCTTTGGATCTCGAAATTGTCACCAGTTTGGCAAACCGTTTCATTGTTGGCAATCGACCAAGTCAGCTTGGTGTTACCACCTTCCGCATCTTCAGCCTTGAAGTTTTGGGCTTGATGGAATGCCGGTACGGTTTTGGTGGCTGTATATTCTTTACTGGTATAGTGAGCATTCAATTTGTATTTGACTTTGAACGTGTATTCTTTTTTTGTGTCTTGGATATCTGTATACAATGTACCAGTTTTGCTACTGTTGCTTTCCCAGTTCTGATCAATACTGTTCCATGTCTCTACGGGAGTATCGTTCGTGCTGTAGGTCATTTGATACTTGCCCACTTCTGTCGAAAGAGCCGGCTCGCTTAATGTCGGATCAGAAAATGAACGGGCATTTGCTGTTCCAATCTGTTGATTGAACTCCTGGTTATCTTGGTCATTCACCCAAATATCGGAGTCGATAATGAATTTCATTTCTTCTCCTTCACATTCGGAAGGATAATACCAATCGAAGGTTAAATAGGTCAAATATTCTCCTTCGCGTTTAAACCAGTATTTGTGTGAACCTACACCTCCTCCTATGTCCCCGTTCTCGGTTTTGAAGACGGCATAACCTTTATGCAGTACCATAGTGGCTTGCGCTCTTGGAACATCTTTGCCTCTGGTCGAGCTACCATAAGTCAAGAGTACCTCCTCGTTTCTATTCCCTATCTTGATTTTTAGTTTACCATCTCCTTCTCTAATGTATTCGTTGTCACCGTCATCGTCATAGAATAAGATTTTGATGGTGACATATCCGTTTTGCTGGTTGTCGGTAACAATGTAATAGTTGGGATCTGTCAAATTCCAGTCAGCTGCCTTCGCCTGCTGCCCTATCCCCAGCAGCAGCATCCAAAGCAGCAAAATCCCGTACTTGAGGCGGATCCGCCTTTTTTCGGGGTCTCTTTTTAAATGTATATCTGTATTCATTCGTTTATTTGAAAAATTAGGTGTATTTGTTTTCTGTTTCACGCGGTAGGTGCGTCCGCTCTGACGCAAAGGCTGCGTCACCGTTGACGCCGGTAGTGCGTCAGGGGGGGGAGGTTACAGTTCTCCCGGACGATCGTCCTCGCCGCCTCCGGAATCCGGTTTGCCACCGATCCAAACTTGGGTGGAGGTGCTTCGGGGGGATTTCAGAGAGACGTTGCCTTTGCTGTATTGCGTGGTGACGGTCAGCGTGTATTCGCCATCTTCCAAACCGGTCGGGAGCAGTAGGGTTAGTTCCGAAGGCTTGTTGATGGTGATGTCATCGTCGTCGATCTTCGTCACTGTGCCTTTGCTGTCGGTGAGAGTTACTCCCACCGCCGGGGCGTCGCCCATGACTTTGAGCATCGCGCCACGCACGAAGAAGTTCTTGCCCGCCGTCGCGCTGCCGTCTCTGCGGCCGCTCTTGCGGTCTTCGGTTTCGAGGATGTACATCACGTTTGCTTTCTCGCCGAGAATCGAGACGGCGGTCTCGGCGATCTCCTCGCGCAACTCCCTGCCTTGGGTGAGGGCGATGTAGACGGAATTTTTCTCCGGGTCCCATTTGCCCCCCTCGATCACGCCGAGGAACTTGGCGACGGCGTAGAACAGCCCGGTGTTGACCTGTACGCCCCGCAGGACGGCGTTCTTCACGATGCGGTGGTAAAGCTCCACCACGTGGCGTAACGTTTCGCGCTGCAGGCCTGTGTTGGTCTCGTACATTTCTTCAAGGATGTCGTCAAGATTCATGCTGCCTGCCGTTTCGAGCAGTAGGATCTTGTCCGTCTTGTTGTCGGCTGTCACGGCGTTGTCGGCGAGCCAGCCTTTCAATGTGTGTTTCATTTGCGAAATAATATGATTGATAAAAAAATAAACGTCCTTTTCCCGAGGGCGGGAGACGGACCGGCATCCCGTCTTCGGATAGCCGGTCGTCTTGTTTAATTAATATATTGATTTAACCGGATTACTCCGGCGGGTTAGTTTTGCGGCCCAAAGGTCGTGAATGGATTCGTGATCACTGCGACAAAATCTCCCTTCATGCGTCGGAAAATCCTTCGGACGAGGTGTTTCGGGGCGTGCGGATTGTTTGTCGTATTGCTATGACAATTTGTGACAAACTGTCTTTCAGCATATTTGGATGTGTTGGAGGGAATCGTTTCTTTTGCGCAAATTTTTTACCCTTTGCAATCATGAAGACAATTTGTATAACGCCGGATGCCATCTTTCCGGAGGAGATTACTCTCGGTGCCGGTGAGGTTTTGTTGCTAGTAGTCGTGCTGTTGGTCTTGGCTGATCTTGTATTTTTGTTGGTGATGAAATATAAGTACACGGTCGGGTTCAAGAATCGGAAGTTGCGTGAATTTATCGATCGGTTGGCCAAGCATGAAAAAAGATTTCGCCGGGAAAAATGATTCTCTCCTTTTTTGTTATTATTTTTGCGCCTGTTTTGAAAATGAGAAAATGAAAAGCTGTTCCCTATATACGCTTATGATAGCAATTTTCACTTGCCTGCTTACCTGGCAAGTTCAGGCTGTATCATTGATACAGCCTGAAGTGCTTATAGCTGATAGTTTGTTGACTGTCAATGCGATCCGGAAGACTTCTCTGGCGGATCCGGATAGGGCGCTTGCCTTGTTGGATATGGCTGAAAGCCGGAAATCTATGCCTCGTTACCAGATTTGCTGGATGCGGGCACAGATATACGGTGGGGATAAACAGATGGAGCGCATAGCGGTAAAATGGGGTAAGTTGGCTTTGGAAGACGATTCGGTCCGGAACAATCCTCAATATTATTTCAATATGTGCCGTAACTTGGTTGAGTCGATGATCGCGACCGGGACATACGATGAAGCGATACGCTACGCTCGGTCGATGATCGACGTGCTCGAGCGGGCGGGTAAGCCGAAGGATAATGCTCATAAGGCCTATTGGGCCATCGCCCGTGTATACCGGGAGACGGGCGATCCGGACAAAGCTTACGAAGAGATGCGTCATGCCGTCAACCTCTGCCGTCAGCTTGTGGAGAGGAAGAAAAAGATGAGAGCGCCCGTTGTCAGCTTGTATTTGGACTTGTATGGCTATTACCGCTCTTGCTCCGAATGGCTGGCCGAGGATGAAAAAACGGACGAGGCGCTCGAAGCGGCTTTGCGTATGCAGGAAGTGGTCGAAGAGTTGCGTCCTTTGAAAGGTGGCGTTTATCCGAACCGGATACCTGACAAGGAATTTTTCTCCAAAGAGGGAGGGGCAGCTGGCATGCTTTCACTGCTATACGAACGGTCGGGACAAGCAGATATGGGACGGAAGTGGTTTGCCAAGGAACAGGAGAACCCGTTGGCGGGTAAAGACGTGGAGCTACTCGTATGTGAGATCGGTTATCATGAAAGCCGTGGCGACTACGTGCGAGTGGCCGAAACTGCTCGGCTGCTTGCAGATCCGACAGTCTATGAAGATACGGTGTGCACGGGACGAAGGGATGCTTGCTTGCTCCTGGCGGATGCCTGTAGGCGTTTAGGAAAGGACAGGGAAGCTCTGGAGTATTATGAAACCGCTACGATATTGGCTGACAGCCTGTACCGTCGGAATAACCGGCAAGATGCTCTTGAAATGGCGACACTTCTCGATACGGAGGGGAAAGAAAGGCAGATAGAAGTACAGGCCGGAGAGTTGAGGTGGCACAGGGGAGTTACGGCATTTGCGTTGGGCATGCTCTTGATGGCCGGTATCATTTTTGTGCTGATTGTCCGCCACTTCCGGATGGTAAATCGTAAAAACAAGTCGATGGCCGGGCAGATCAATCTTTACCTTTCGTATCGCGATGAACTGCAATCCGCCCGCGAGCAGATCCGGCAACTGGAGGAAAAAGTGATGTCAAGTAATCCGGCTACCGGATCAAGAGAGTCGGTGAAGGAGAATACTGTCGGTAAAGAGATGCCGACAGATGATGACCGGGCCCTATTCGACGAACTAGACCGCCAGATTCGTGAACAGCAGTTGTTCCTCGATCCGACGTTGACGCGCGACATGATCCTGAGGCTGACACCTGTTGGGAAAAATCGTATCTCTCCGTTATTGCAGACTTTCACAGGCGAAAATTTCAACGGATACATCAATCGGCTGAGACTCGATTATTCGCTTGTGCTGCTGAAAGATTTCAAGCATTATACGATTGAGGCTGTCGCTATCGATTCCGGTTTTGGCAATGTGCGAACCTACCAGCGCATTTTTAGAGACAAATATGGCATGACACCCATGGAATACCGGAAAACACAAGGGTAAATGGAGACTTTGTCTGATGGGTGTATTTTTCTCCGTATATTTGTATCGCACAATATTGAAGTAGTATGGAAAGAATAGAAAAACAACCCTTCATTCGGGAAGAAATGCGTATTCCGGATGTCACGGATATGGATGGGCTGGTTTCTCTGATGGGCCGGTCGATGGATAACGAAGAGAGTTTCCATATCGATTTACTTTTGGCTTCTTTGTCCCGTATGCATCCGTTTGTAAAGCAGGAGGATGTGGAACGTATGGTTCCGGTTTTCGAAATGGCCCGTACCGTTGTGGAGGGAGGAAAAGACGGGGTAGGAGAATTGGATGTGCTGGCAGCGTCTTTTCTTCTTGATTATGCTCAAATGCTTACCGGATCGGAAAGACGTGTCAAAAGCTCGAAACAACAATCATTTCAGGACTATAAACCCTATCTGGATCTTGTAAAATTGGCTTTTAACCGGATAAAAGATTATAATACATTGCCTTTGCTCTCGACACCGACCCACCGTCCGGCTTGGATCGATCCGTCCGTGCTTGTCTCCCGGTTGTCTGCATATCAGAAAAAGAGAATCAAACCGGACAGTCTGGACTTTCAAATCGCACTTTCGCGTGTGGCATTGGATGATACGGAAGAGGCTGTCCGGTTAGCCGAACAAGAGTTGGCGGGCGAATATCGCGAGCTATTGCTTTTCTTGTTCAAGCCGGAAGCACGCCCTAATGGTCCTTTTACGTTTCAGGCTGTCTGGATGACCGCCGCTTTGGTCAAAAGTCCTGATACCGTCTATGACGAGTTCAAGGATTTTCCTTATTCTGCTGTGAACCGGGCCTATCTGACGGGAGATATTCCATGCGATGTGTTTACTTTCGAAAAGCCGTTTGGGAAAGTCGATCGTATCTTGCAGTTGATTCCGCCGGCAAGCAAGAATGTTGCGATAAAGTGGAGGTTTGGAGGTTATGCCTTATATATGGCTTATCGTCCTTGTTCCCGTATTCCGCTTTTGGTGGAGACTTTTTGGAAGGTTCCTTTGCGGGAGAAGGACCTGAAGAGATTTTTGTTGCTTTCTCCGAATGCACCTCGGATTTGGTTGGCTTTATTGGTGCGGGATCGCGTAAGGGATGCTTATTGGAACGATTTGGAACTGGCAAGGCTTAACCTAGTTGCTCTTGATACCCTGCGCGAACTTGATTTGGAGTGGAGAGGGGGGATGGCTTTGACATACCTGGCGGTGTGCCTGTTGAGCATTGATCGTCCTATTCGTTTGTGTGCGGCGAATCTTTGGGGCGAACTTGTGGAAAAAGACCTGATAGACAATGTGGCATTAGGTCGGGTGTTGGGGAAGATCCAAGCGTTGGAATGGGCTCCTGCGCAGAGAATTTCAGGTTTGGTTGTCGAAATGTTGATAAATAGATCATCTTTTCATAACAAAGAACTGTCTGTGCTGTTTGTCTCTTTCTTGTCTTGCCTGCCGGAAAATCCGGTAAAGGATTTAAAGCGGTTATTGGAAGTTTTTGCGGAACTTCAAACAGTCAATAACTGGCCGAAGGTGACATACGCACCGCTTCTTTGTTTGCTTGAGACGTGGAAGAAAAACAGCAAGTTGACAGAGGTGATAGAATCTTTGTATTAAGAATGATGGAAAATAAGCCTATATTTGTGCCGCAATACAATCGCATATTTTATTAAACGCAGATGGAATATAAAATCATATTACCGGCGGAATGGTATCCGCAAAGTGCCGTCCAGTTGACATGGCCGCATGATGAAACGGATTGGGCGCCTATATTAGACGAGGTGATTCCTTGTTTCGTATCGATTGCCAAGGAGGTGATCAAACATGAGAAGCTCTTGATTGTCTGTCCGGACGAACAGGCAGTCCGCAGGCAACTGGGTGATGTGGATTATAGCCGGATCATTTTCAGGGAGATGGCGACGAATGATACCTGGGCACGTGATCATGGCGGTATTACTGTATTCGACCAGGGAGAACCAGTCGTGTATGACTTTGTGTTCAACGGGTGGGGGATGAAGTTCGCGGCGAATCTGGATAACTTGGTTACGCGTAACCTGTCGGTACAGGGAACATTTGCCGGCGGGGTTCAGGTCATCAATATGCAACCGTTTGTCTTGGAAGGCGGCAGTATCGAATCGGATGGCAAGGGAACACTGTTGACGACGGTCGAATGTCTTTCGTCTCAGAATCGGAACGAATATCTGCAAAAGGAAGAGTTGGAAGCCTATCTGAAGGATGTCTTCGGCTTTGAACGCATCTTATGGCTGGAAAATGGTTATCTTGCCGGTGATGATACGGACAGCCATATCGACACGCTGGCACGGTTCTGTAGCGAAGATACGATTGCGTACGTGCAGTGCAAGGATGAGTCGGATGAACATTTCGAGGAGCTGCAAGCGATGGAACAGGAGTTACAGGCTTTCAGACAGGCTGACGGCAAACCTTACCGGTTAATCGCCTTGCCGATGGCGGACCCTGTGGAATGGGAGGGAGAACGTCTTCCTGCCACTTATGCCAATTTTTTGATTATCAACGGGGCTGTGTTGTTACCCTATTATAAATCTCCGAAGGACGAACTGGCGAAGAAAGCTTTGCAACAGGCTTTTCCGGAGCGTGAGATTATAGGAATCAATTGCTTGCCGTTGATTAAACAACATGGTTCGCTACATTGTGTGACGATGCAGTACCCGGAGGGAGTCGTGTCAATTGACAATTGAGGTTTCAAATCTAAATCATAAATTATAAATCATAAATCATGAAGTTAGGGCTGGTGCAGCAGGCGAATAGCAGTGATCGGGCTGCTAATATTGAGAAACTGAAACAAAATATTCGGGCTTGTGCTTTGCAAGGAGCTGAATTGGTCGTTTTGCAGGAGTTGCATAACGGGCTTTATTTTTGCCAGACGGAGAATACCGAAGTGTTCGATCAGGCTGAACCGATTCCAGGACCTTCTACAGAGGGCTTCGGAGCGTTGGCAAAGGAACTGGGGATCGTACTGGTACTTTCTTTGTTTGAGAAACGAGCTCCCGGTCTGTATCATAATACGGCTGTCGTTATTGAGAAAGACGGCGCTATTGCCGGAAAATATCGTAAAATGCATATTCCGGATGATCCGGCCTATTATGAGAAGTTCTATTTTACTCCCGGTGATCTCGGATTTGAGCCGATCGAGACTTCTGTTGGTAAATTGGGTGTATTGGTTTGTTGGGATCAGTGGTATCCCGAAGCTGCCCGCCTGATGGCGATGAAAGGAGCGGAACTGCTGATTTATCCGACAGCTATCGGTTGGGATAGCAGTGACACGGAGGAAGAGAAAAAACGCCAGTTAGGAGCGTGGCTAACTGTTCAGCGGGGGCATGCCGTAGCCAATGGTCTTCCGGTCGTTACGGTAAACCGGGTAGGACACGAGGCCGATCCGTCCAGACAAACGAATGGCATTCAGTTCTGGGGAAACAGTTTCGTCGCTGGTCCGCAGGGTGAACTTTTGGCCGAACTTTCCAATAATGATGAAGAAATACGAATTGTGGAGATCGACAAGACGCGTAGCGAGAATGTCCGCCGTTGGTGGCCTTTCTTCCGAGATCGCCGTATCGATGCTTTTGGTGGTTTGACCGAACGTTTTCTGATATGAGATTCTATAACCGCATAGAGGCCGTCTGCCGTATGAACCGATTGGGTGCGGAAAGGCGGCCTTTCCTGTTTGTGATCGATTACAAGCAAGAGCAGGTGATTGTGGAAGAGCCGGATCAGATCGATTCGGAGGCATTGCTCTACAATCTGGACGGTGTGACGAATGTTGCGACTGCAAGCCGTATGAATGATCGGGAGAACCGAACTTCTGCGATCCGATGGGAAACATTCCCTATCACACAATCGGCCTACGCCGACTCGTTTCATAAGGTGGTTGGACATATCCGGGCTGGAAACTCCTACCTGGTCAATCTGACTTGCGCCACTCCTATTCGGACCGATCTGAGCTTGAAGGACGTTTTTGTCAGTTCGGAAGCCCGGTATAAGCTCTGGATGAAAGACCGTTTTGTCGTTTTCTCTCCTGAGATATTCGTGAAGATTCGGGATGAACATATCTATTCCTATCCGATGAAAGGGACGATCGATGCTACATTGCCGGATGCCCGCAGGCGGATATTAGAGGATCCGAAGGAAACGGCCGAACATGCTACGATTGTCGACCTGATCCGCAATGACCTCAGTATGGTGGCGACCGAGGTGATGGTGACCCGTTATCGCTACATAGACGAACTACCGACACATCAGGGGGCTTTGTTGCAGGTCAGTTCGGAGATCCGGGGCCGTCTTGCCGGAGGTTGGCAGGCTGAAGTGGGAGATTTGTTCTTCCGGCTCCTTCCGGCAGGTTCCATTACTGGGGCGCCCAAAAAGAAGACAATGGAGATTATCGCGGAAGCCGAGACCTACGAAAGGGGGTTTTATACGGGTGTCATGGGCTATTTTGACGGGAATAGCCTGGACAGTGCCGTTATGATCCGCTTTTTGGAACAGCAGGCGGATGGCTCGTTGATCTTTAAGAGTGGAGGGGGAATCACTTCCCAAAGTGATTTGACAAGCGAATATAATGAAATGAAGCAGAAAGTATATGTCCCTATTTATTGAAACAATCCGGATCGAGAACGGGCGGATTCATAACCTATCCTACCATAACCGGCGTATGAATGAGACACGTCGGAACGTGCTACGTCAAACCGATGTGCTTGATTTGAACGATTACATCCGCCCCGTGAACTATCGGGAGCGGACGAAGTGTCGGGTCGAATATGATGTGGATATCCGGAACGTGGAGTATGCCGCCTATCACTTCCGCCCAGTATCCTCTTTGCGGTTGGTTGTCGATGACGAAGCCGACTATCGGTATAAAAGCAGAGATCGGAGTGTGCTGAACCGCTTGTTCGCGTGTCGCGAGACAGAAGATGATGTGTTGGTCGTCCGGAAAGGGTTGTTGACCGACACCTCTATTTGCAACGTGGCATTCTGGAACAGGAAACAATGGATCACTCCCTCCGCACCGTTGCTGGCAGGGACGAAGAGGGCTTCGTTGCTGGATCAGGGAGAGCTGGTTGCAGGTGATATCCGTCCGGAGGATTTACCGGGCTATTCCCGTATCAGGCTGTTCAATGCGATGATCGAGTTCGGGGAAATCGATCTTCCGGTTGATAAGATCGTGCTTTGACTCAGATACTCCTTGTCGTTGGCATAGATGTAGAGTAAGGTCCCGTCCTTGATGGTGTTAATGATCGGCTTGGCAAGCGACGGGGGTAGGGCGGGACAACCGAAACTTCTTCCTAAGCGGCCTGTCGAGACGGCAACAGACGGGCTGCAATAATTCGCCCCGTGCACTACGATCGCCCGTTCTTTTGCCCGGTCGTTGATCCCTTTTTCCAAGCCGTTCAGGACTAAGGAGTAGCCATTTTTGCCCTGATAGGTATTTTCCGTAACGAAAAATCCCAATGAACTTTTGTAAGAATTGACTTTGTTGGAGAAAGAAGTGGCGTAATTTCCTCCGCTGTTTTTTCCGTGTGAGACGAGAGAGGAGAACAGGAGTCTCTTATGCCGGATATCCAGGACGTAAAGCCGTTCTTCTGTGGAAGGCTTTGTGAAGTCGATTAGGGTAATGATATCCTTGTTACGCCGTTCGATTGCCTGTGCTCCGGTTATCGCCTGTTCGAAAGCGGTATAGTCCACCATACTATCCAGCTGCATATCAGCATAGAGCTGTCGGCATACCGAAGACATGGCCGCCGCGGGATCAGCCGGAATCAGGGGAGACGAACTTCTGGTTGTCGTATAATTAGCCGGAAGAAATAATAAAAACAAGTATAAACAGATACGCAATAACATAAGATTGAATAATGTCGCACAAAGATAAGACTTTTAATCAAAAACGAAAACAATAGTCTCATTTACAGGTGCCCAATCATAAACGAACTTGGCGTGAGAGGTTGCATTCCGGACGCACATATGGGAGCGTGGGGTCGTTCCAAGCGTTGGGCTGTATTCGATCAGCGACTTGCGTGGCGCGTTTACCGGGACCCCGTGGATATAACCTCCGTTGGTGAACCGGCTGGCATAAGGAGCGAATCCGCCTGTCTCTTTGCTGCCGTCTACGAGGTAAATCATCCTTGCCTTCTTTTCCTGAACGACAAATATGCCTAATGGCGTTTCCTGTGCGTATGGAGGACGGTGCTGCCCTGTTGTGGCCGGATTCATGCTTCTGACCAACCATTTGGAACCTGCATGTTCGAGTGTTGCGATGTTCTGGTTGGTGACGTCGACGAATATGGCCTTGTCGAATGTGACGCTATCGGCTATCGGCTTGACATATTTTCCGGGAACCAGCCATTCCCCGTTTGTATAGATCGTTTGGATACGGAAAAGGCGGTTGCTGTCATCAAGCAATTTCACAAGAGCACCGTCACGACCATAGCGTTCGGCAGTCAGTGTATCTTCCGGCAGATATAGCGGGACAGATTGGTAACGTTCGATACCTAAAGTGTCGGAAACCCGCTTGTAAGCATCGCGATGAAACTTCCGGACCAGCGGGGCTTCCCCGTTCTTGTTCCTGTAGTTTTGAAAGATCGCCCAACGGGACGGCTTCTGTCGGAGCGAATCGAGCAGACGGAGACCGGCACGGATCTTATCCCATTGGAATTCCCGCATTGTATCCTTGTATGGGTAAGTATCGGCCAACGTATGCTGGTCGTAAAGCAGTTCCTTTTCTATAACGGTTTCAATGAGGGGAGGGGCCGCCTTCGGTACTGTTTCTGCAACGGGAGTGTCTAGTCCGGGTAAACCAGGTCCTTGCGGCTCTCCTGGCTTTGTCGTACAGAAACTCAGTGTGGAAAGGCAAAGCAACAAGAGTATGGGAACTGTTTTCATTGTATCTGTCATTCTATTCATTATATAAATATAAACAAAAGAATAGAACGATTGTTTGTTTTTCTTTTTTTATTCCTTTTTAGGCAAACGAAGGACAAAGCGGATCAGGGCGACGAATACCTTGCCGTATTTGTCCAGCTTGAGCTGTCCGACACCTCGTATTTCGCTGAACTCGTCGAGCGTAACCGGTTTCTTACGGACCATATCTTCGAGGGCGTCATCCGAAAAGAGGATATAAGCCGGGGTATGTTCGCGTTCGGCAATCTGCTTACGGAGTTGTTGCAGGGAGTCGAGCAATGTTTCATCCACGGAAGTGGATTCGATCGGACGGATCGGACGGTATTTGTAGCCGCCTTTCTTGGTCGGCAGGGCAAAATCTTTGATCTTTTGGTAAATGGTCATGAGCGCCTGCTGCTCGCCGAAAAGGACTTTACGTCCTAATGGAGTCACTTTCAGGTGACCGGCCGACATATAGTCGATTTCAATATAACCGAGCTGAAGCATCTGATATAAGTATTCTTTCCACTCTTTGTAGCTGAGGTCTTTGCCAACACCATAGGTTTTTAGCTTGTCGTATCCTTTTTCCTTCAGTTCATCCTTTTCGGCTCCCCGGAGTATATCGATTAGCAGGTGCATATTGGCTGTTTGCCCGGTACGAAAAATACCGCTCAGGGCTTTCTGTACCAAGATGCTCCCGTCGAAACGTTGGGGAGGGTTCTTGCAGACGTCACAGTTCCCGCAGTCCTTGTCCGTTTCTTCTCCGAAATAGCTCAGCAAGATACGACGCCGGCAGATGTCTGCCTCGCAATACCTGCGCATCCGGTTCAACTTCTGTAAACTGACGTCTTTCTGTCCGCTTTCCTCTGCAAAACGGCGAAGGAGCAGGATGTCGCCCACGGAATAGAACAGAAGCGTGTCGCTTTTCATTCCGTCCCGTCCGGCACGGCCTATTTCCTGGTAGTAGTTCTCGATGCTTGCCGGCATATTATAATGAATGACCCAGCGGACATTACTTTTGTCTATCCCCATCCCGAATGCGACCGTTGCACACACTACATTAACACGGTCGTTGATGAAATCGTCCTGTGCTTTCTCGCGTTTGTCGGAGCTTAGCCCGGCATGATAGGCGACTGCCCGGATGCTGTACTCAGACAGTTCTTCGACCAAAGACTCCGTACTGTTACGGCTCATGCAGTAGATGATACCGCTCTGCCGGTGATGCCGGTTGATGAAATGGACGATCGCTGCGATCTTTTCCTTTTTGCTCAGCCCGCGACGGATAGTGAGCGACAGGTTCGGGCGGTCGAAAGACGAGATGAATGTTTTAGGATCACGCAGTTTCAATTGATTCAGGATGTCCGTCCGGGTGATTTTGTCTGCCGTAGCTGTCAGGGCGATGATCGGTACTTTCGGAAAATTCTCTTTCAGAACGGACAACTGGGTGTATTCGGGGCGGAAATCATGTCCCCAATGCGAGATACAATGCGCTTCATCGATGGCGATCAGCGAAATGTCGATGCGGGGCAGGAGCCAGTGCAGTTCGCTAATGATCCCTTCGGGGGAGATGTAAAGCAGTTTCACCTTTCCCTGTATGCAGAGTTGTCGTACCCGGTGGCGTTCTTCCTCCGGCATCATGCTGTTGAGCGTAGCAGCCGGTATGCCATTGGCGATCAGCCCTTCGACCTGGTCTTTCATCAGAGCGATAAGGGGAGATACTACGATGGCGGTTCCCGGCATATAGATCGCCGGAAGCTGGAAACAGATCGACTTGCCGCCACCCGTAGGCATCAGGACCAGCGAATCTTCTTTCTGCAAGGTGCGCTGTATGATTTCGGCCTGTAAGGGGCGGAATGAAGTGTATCCGAAGAACCGTTTGAGTAGTGACAATAATTCTTTCATGAGAATCAAAAAGAACTGAATATTTTTAAAAAGCACGCAAATATAGCAAATTATTGCAGAGATGCCGGATTTTTGTGTATCTTTGTCACCATTATTTATTTAACGAGCCGTGACGGCTCATACTTATTATATGACATTTGAACAATTGGAACTAATCGAGCCGATACGAAAGGCTCTCAAAAAAGAAAAGTACACAACTCCCACTCCCATACAAGCCGAAGCCATTCCCGTAGTATTGGACGGATCTGATTTATTAGGTTGCGCACAGACCGGAACAGGTAAGACGGCAGCTTTCTCCATCCCTATCATCCAAAAGATCGAAGAGCGGATTTCGAGGGGACGTAAACCGGGCATCAAAGCCTTGATCCTGACTCCGACACGCGAATTGGCGATCCAGATAGGTGAAAGTTTTACGGCATACGGGCGTTATACTCACGTAAAACATACCGTTATTTTCGGTGGCGTGGGGCAGAAGCCGCAGACAGATGCATTGGAACGGGGTGTAGACGTATTGATCGCAACTCCCGGGCGTCTGCTGGATTTGATCAATCAAGGTTTTATCCGCCTGGACACATTGGAATATTTTGTTTTGGACGAAGCCGACCGGATGCTGGATATGGGATTTATCCATGACATCAAACGCATCCTTCCTTTACTGCCCCGAAAGCGCCAGTCCCTGTTCTTCTCTGCAACGATGCCGCCGGAGATCGAACGCCTGGCCGGAACGATCCTTCATGAACCTGAGAAAGTGGAGGTGACTCCTGTTTCTTCAACCGTCGATACGATCGACCAGTCTGTCTATTTTGTTGAGAAAGTGGAAAAGATCAACCTGTTGAAGAATCTGCTGGAAGACCGCTCACTGGAATCCGTCTTGGTTTTTACTCGTACGAAGCACGGAGCCGACAAGGTTGCCCGTGTCCTGAACAAATCCGGGATCGGTGCGGAAGCCATTCATGGAAACAAAGGGCAGAGTGCCCGTCAGCGTGCCTTATCCAGTTTTAAGGATCATACGCTCCGTGTCCTGATCGCGACCGATATCGCCTCCCGCGGTATCGATGTCGACCATCTTTCGCATGTCATCAACTATGATTTGCCGAATGTACCTGAAACCTATGTGCACCGTATCGGCCGTACCGGTCGTGCCGGCCGTAGCGGGATCGCTTTTTCCTTTTGCGATGTGGAAGAGGTTCCGTATCTGAAAGATATCCAGAAGCTGATCGGTAAAGAAGTACCGGTTGCAGGAGGCCATATGTTCGAGACGGTCGAGGTAAAGGAAGCGGTAGCCGAGAAGAAAAAAGCGATAAAAGAAGAGTCCAAGCGCCGGAATATGTTCGGTAGCAAACGGGATGGCAGCTTTTGGCGGAATAAGAAGAGAACGGTTGCAAAATAATGGGCTATCTCCTTTGATATATGCATGGAATGTTATACATTTGCCCACTTAACATAAAATTCTAAATTGAAAAATGGAAAACACTCGTCGTTCATTCCTGAAAAAGATGACCGCTGCCGGAATCGGTACGGCCGGTCTTGCATTGAGTAGCAATGCTGCTGCTACGGTTACAACAGAAACTAGTGCAGAGAAGAAAAAGAAACCCGCCGGCAAAGACGATGGCAAATTACGCTTCGGTTTTATCGGTACAGGTTCTCGTTGTCACGAACATATTAACAACGTGTTGTCTATCCCCGGAAACAAGATCGTGGCTATCTGCGATATCCAAGCTGGTCCGATCCAGCGTACGCTGGATCATATCGCCAAGTTCAATGTTCCGGCTCCGAAGGTATATACAGGCAGCGAACGTGAATTTGAAAAGATGTTGAACAACGAAGAATTCGATTGTGTCATCATCGCCAGCCCGTGGGAATGGCACGTGCCGATGTCGGTTGCAGCCATGAAAGCCGGTGTCCCTTATGTCGGTGTGGAAGTATCTGCCGCCAATACGCTGGAAGAATGCTGGGATCTGGTCAACGTATCGGAAGCTACGGGAAGCCATCTGAACATCATGGAAAACGTTTGCTATCGTCGCGACTGCATGGCTGCGTTGAACATGGTCCGCAAAGGCCTGTTCGGTGAATTGCTGCATGCGACTTGCGGTTACGAACATGATTTGCGCGATGTCAAATTCAATGATGGTAAACATTATACTTACCAGAAAGGCGGTGAGTTGCGCATGGGTAAAGATGCGTTTGCAGAAGCCCAGTGGCGTACGAACCATTCTGTCCGCCGTAACGGCGATGTCTATCCGACGCATGGAATCGGACCGGTGGCAAACTGCCTAGACATCAACCGTGGTAACCGTTTTCTCTCCTTGTCTGCTATGGCAACCCAGTCTCGCGGTTTGCATAAGTTCATCGTGGACAATGGCGGTGAAAATCATCCGTTGGCAAAAGTCCGCTTCAACTTGGGTGACATCGTGACTTCCATGATCAAGTGTGCGAACGGACAGACGGTTATCGTTACGCATGATACGAATTCCCCCCGTCCTTACTCTTTGGGATTCCGCATTCAGGGAACCGAAGGTTTATGGATGAACGATGGCGATCACGTATACGTTGAAAACCAATCCAAACCTCACCGTTGGGATGATTCGGAAGAATGGTTCAAGAAGTTCGACCATACATTGTGGTCCAAACATGAAGCCGAAGCTGCTCAGGCCGGACACGGTGGTATGGACTACGTGATGATGTTCGACTTGATCAACGCTATCCATAACAAGAAACCGGCTCCTATGGACTGCTACGATGCTGCTGCATGGAGCGCTATTTCCGCTTTGTCCGAGATGTCTATCGCCCGTGGCGGCGCATTGGTAGACTTCCCCGACTTTACTCGTGGACAGTGGATTCACCGTCAGCCGGCATTTGCATTGTCTGAATAAGAAAACTGAAATATCCATTAAAAGGCTATCGGGTTCCGGTAGCCTTTTTTTGTGGGAACGGTTGGCTATATGTAAATATTTCAAAGAGCGTTTGTGAATCGATTACCCTGCAAATATATGGCATTATAAAAAAGCGGAGTCGATTAGAGTCGATTAGAGTCGAATAGAGTCGATTAATCTTTTCATGTTCATGGATCGATTCTTCCGGATTGTGATCTGCTTTTATATATAGGCTGCTGCTTTATGGTGCGAATCACCGGTGATTTGAATTCAAAACACCGGTGATTCGTTTTCAAAACACCGGTGTTTTGATTGGGGGGCTGAGATGCCGGTCCTTTAGGAGTTGGCGGGATTTTTTGAAGTTTCGCCTTTTGTCGTTTTCAAAAATTGAAAAAAGTCCCGTTTTATAATTAGTTATAAGAGAATACTTAGTTATTATATATAGGGAATGGACACAGCAAAAGGACACCATCTGTCCTTTTGCTGTTCTAATTTAATGATTCCTATTGCCTTACGGGCTTTTTGCAAATAGACATAGCTATCAATAAAACAATGAATACCAATAAAAATCGTTTTAGCAGTCATTTTAATCGACTCTAATCGACTTTGCTTTTTTATGGTTTCGTATCTTTGTCGGGTGAATCGGTTCGGTATCTATATGTTGATCCGTTCTATCTCTTCCAACCAGAGTCGCGACACCGCATCGCTCGGCATACGCCAGTCACCACGTGGTGAGAGGCTGACGGAGCCGACCTTGGGGCCGTCTGGCAGGCAACTGCGTTTGAATTGTTGTTGGAAGAAGCGGCGGAAGAAGGTGTAGAGCCATTTCTTGACCGTTGCATTGTCGTAGATGCCTGCGAAGGCTTTTTGCGCTAAGAAATAAATCTTGGACGGATGGGAACCGAAACGCAGGAAATGGTAGAGGAAGAAGTCGTGCAGTTCGTACGGGCCGACCAAGTCCTCTGTCTTTTGCTTGATGTTGCCGTTCTCGTCTGCCGGGATCAGTTCGGGGCTGATCGGCGTGTCGACGATATCCAGCAAGGTGAGGCGGGAGGCATCGTCCACCTTGTGATTGGCAACCCATTCGACCAGGTATTTGACCAATGTTTTCGGGATGCTGCCGTTCACGCCGTACATCGACATATGGTCGCCGTTGTAGGTCGCCCAGCCGAGTGCCAGTTCGGAGAGGTCGCCGGTTCCGATCACGAGGCCGTTCTTCTGGTTGGCGACATCCATCAGCAGTTGGGTCCGTTCGCGTGCCTGGCTGTTTTCGTAGGTCACGTCATGGACGGACGGATCATGGTCGATGTCGCGGAAATGTTGAAGGCAGGCTTCCTTGATCGGGATCTCTTTCAGTGTGACGCCGAGGGAGCGGATGAGGTCGCAAGCGTTAGTATAGGTGCGGTCGGTCGTACCGAAGCCGGGCATCGTGATGCCGATGATCTGCCCCCGTGGCATCTTCAGAGCGTCGAACGTCATGACGGTCACGAGCAGAGCCAGGGTGGAGTCCAGCCCGCCTGAAATACCGACGACAGCCGTTTGAGCATGTGCATGGACGAGTCGTTTGGCAAGGCCGGCTACCTGTATGTGGAATATTTCTTCACAGCGTTCCTTCAAAGCCTCTCCGGAGGGAGTGAACGGATGCGGATCGACCGGACGCGTCAGGCTGAATCCGTCCGAAATCCGGACTTGGAAGTCTACAACCTGTGCCTTTTCCTTCGGTAGACCGGATGTGCCATACATGAAGCTGGTGTTGACTTGCCGGTCGTTCTGCAAAGTCTCTATGTCGATCTCGCTGATGACAAGCTGTTCTTCCATCGTGAAACGGGGAGATTCGGCAAGCAGGTTGCCGTTCTCGGCTATGATCCCGTTACCGGCAAAGACGAGGTCGGTGCTCGATTCGCCGAAGCCGGAAGAGGCGTAGACATAGCCTGTCATGCAACGGGCGGATTGCTGGCAGATCAGCGAACGCAGGTAGGCGTGCTTGCCGATCAGCTCGTTGCTGGCGGAGAGGTTGAAGATGATGTTGGCTCCTTCCATCGCCAGCAGGGAACTGGGGGGGACGGGAACCCATAGGTCTTCGCATATCTCGATGCCGGCAGTCAGCCGTCCCGAACGGAACAGCAGGTGGCTGCCCATCGGATATTCTTCTTCCCCGATGGAAATTGTCGATTCCCGAAGTTCCGTGGCAGATGTGAACCAGCGTTGTTCCTGAAACTCTTTATAGTTGGGCAAATATGTCTTGGGGACGACACCCCGTATGGCTCCTTTCTGGAAGACAACGGCGGCATTGATCAGCCGGTTTTCCGTCCGTAGCGGAACGCCGACGATGGTCAGGATATCCAGGTCGGCCGTGTTGCTGACCAACTGGAGCAGTGCCTCTTCTGCGCCATCGAGCAACGTCTGCTGGGCGAAGAGGTCGAGGCAGGTATAGCCGGTGACGGACAGTTCCGGGAAAGCGATGATCTGCACGCCTTTTTCCGATGCTTGCCGCATCAGTCCTTCTATTTTTTCTATATTATAAAAACAATCCGCTACCTGTACAAGCGGTACGGCGGCGGCAACTTTTACAAATCCGTAGTTCATATTTGTTTATATTTGTCTTATAGTTTTTTGAGCTTGTCGGGGTTCTGACGGCAATCCCATAATAAAACGACTTGTATCGTGTGATCGTTTTCTCATGGTATAGATAATTTTATAGTAGCCTTCTACCAGAGAGCGATACTGCTTTGTCCTGTTTGCAAAGGCAGGTTCTCCATTTTTTTGATACCTTTTCCTTCGCTTAATTCTTTTTCGGCAATATCGATTTCAGCATTTGCTTCGTCTATATTGGAAGCGATAGGGGATAGAGCCACCGGCTTTTTATTTAGTATCCGTTTTGTATATTTTTCCAGCTTATCCATCACTTCCAGACTGTCTATCTCGTCCAGATAATCGCGGATAAAGTTCTGTTTCCATTGTTGTAATTCCATTGCCGTTATGACGTAAACTCCTTTCTTATTGAATTATGCTCCAAAGGTATGCAATTCCTTTGTAATAAAAAAGAAGGGGATCCATACTTCACAGCACGTTCCCCTTGCAAACACAAAACAATCAACAAAAAACTATCTGATAAATAATAGTTCCCTGTATTTCGGCAATGTCCAGATCTGGTCGTCGACAACCAGTTCTAATTTGTCGATGTGGTAGCGGATGGCTTCCAGCATCGGGACGATCTTGTCGTGGTAGGCGATTGCCTTCTCGCGTTCGCTTTCGATCTTGTTAGCGACCTTGCGGGCTTCCACCATTTCATCGACCTTCTCTTTGATGAAGTTGGTGCGGTTGGCGATGTCTTCGATGATCTCCAGGTTGCGGGACGAAAGGGCGGAAGCCTTATCGGCAGGGAAGAGGTCTTTCATCTTGTAGACGTTGTCGATCAGGGAAGTCTGGTATCTGGTGGCGGTCGGGATGATGTGGTTCATCGCCAGGTCACCGAGTACGCGAGCTTCGATCTGGATTTTCTTCGTATAGGTTTCCCATTTGACTTCGTTACGGGCTTCCAGTTCCTTGCGTGTCATGACGCCGGTGGATTCGAACATCCGGATGCTGCTTTCTTTCAGATAGTTGTCGAAGATTACCGGCACGCTTGTCTCGCAGTCCAGGCCACGACGGGCTGCTTCGGCTTTCCATTCGTCACTGTAGCCGTTGCCGTCAAAATGGATCGCCTTGCATTCCTTGATGTCTTTACGTAGTACTTCGAGGATGGCGGCGAATGTATCCTTGCCATCGGCAATTTTTGCATCGACCTCGGTTTTGAATGTCTTCAACTGTTCGGCTACGGCAGCATTCAGGGCGAGCATGGCGGAAGCGCAGTTGGCCTCGGAGCCTACGGCACGAAATTCGAAACGGTTGCCGGTGAAGGCAAAAGGTGAGGTACGGTTACGGTCGGTATTGTCGATCAGCAGTTCGGGGATACGGGCGATGTCGAGCTTCATGCCTTGCTTGCCTGCCAGCATCAGGTCTTCCGGTTCGCTTTTTTCGAGATGTTCCAGGACTTTCGACAACTGTGTTCCGAGGAAGCTGGAGATGATTGCAGGAGGTGCTTCGTTAGCTCCTAAACGATGGGCATTGGTGGCACTCGAAATGCTGGCTTTCAGTAATCCGTTGTGGCGGTAGACAGCCATCAGCACATTGACGATGAAGGTGATGAAGCGGAGGTTTTCTTCCGGTGTCTTGCCCGGAGCCATCAGCAGGATGCCTGTGTCGGTTCCCAGTGACCAGTTGTTGTGTTTGCCGGAACCATTTATGCCTTTGAACGGTTTCTCGTGCAGCAGGACACGGAAGCCATGTTTGCGGCTGATCTTGCGCATCAGAGCCATTACAAGCAGGTTATGGTCGTTCGCCAGGTTGCATTCTTCGAAGACGGGAGCCAGCTCGAACTGGTTCGGGGCGACTTCATTGTGGCGTGTTTTCAAAGGAATGCCTAATTTGAGCGACTCGATTTCCAACTCCTTCATAAATTCCATGACACGGGTCGGGATGGCGCCGAAGTAGTGGTCTTCCAATTGCTGGTTCTTCGAACTTTCGTGTCCCATCAGCGTACGGCCTGTCAGCAACAGGTCGGGACGTGCGGCATACAGTCCTTCGTCGACTAGGAAGTATTCCTGTTCCCAGCCCAGGTAAGCGTATACTTTCTTTACATCCGGATTGAAGTAATGGCAGACGTCTGTGGCAGCCTTGTTAACGGCTTCGAGGGCTTTCAATAGCGGGGCTTTGTAGTCCAGCGATTCTCCGGTATAAGCGATGAAAACAGTCGGGATACAGAGTGTGTCACCTACGATAAAAGCGGGAGAGGAGGGGTCCCAGGCGGAATAGCCACGTGCCTCGAATGTGTTCCGGATACCGCCGTTCGGAAAACTGGATGCGTCGGGTTCCTGCTGGATCAGTAGCTTGCCAGAGAACTCTTCGACCATGCCGCCCTTGCCATCGTGTTCGACGAAAGCATCGTGCTTCTCGGCTGTTCCTTCGGTCAGCGGATGGAACCAATGCGTGTAGTGGGTGGCTCCCATTCCGATCGCCCACTTCTTCATGCCGGCAGCTACGATGTCGGCTGTTTCTCGGTCGAGCGGAGCGCCGTTGTCGATGCAGTCCGTGATCCGTTCGTACGCTTTTTCAGGAAGATATTTGAACATCTTCGCCCGGTTGAATACGTTCTGCCCGAAATAGTCGGATGGACGTTCGGCTGGAGCCGGTACTTCTGCAGCCCGTTTCTTGAAGGCTGTTTCTACTACTCTGAATCTTAACTTTGACATAGATATAATGATTTGATGTGATAATTTTCCAAATTAACCTGTGGATTGGAATTCATCGACTGTTAGCTTAGAGCAACCACTTCTTCAGCCTGCTCATGGCTTCCAGCGTGTCGTCTCTGTCTCCGAAAGCGGTGAGACGGAGAAAACCCTCGCCACCGGGTCCGAACCCCACACCGGGAGTCCCTACTATATTGACTTCGTAAAGCAGTTTGTCAAAGAATTTCCAAGAAGAGAGTCCGTCCGGTGTTTTCAGCCAGATGTAAGGGGCGTTTTCGCCGCCATACACCCGCAGGCCGCAGCTCTGGAGGCTTTCCCGCATGATGCGGGCGTTGGCCATGTAATAATCGATCGTTTTCCGGACCTGCTCTTTCCCTTCCGGGCTGTAGACTGCTTCGGCTCCTCGCTGGGTGATGTAGCTCGTACCGTTGAACTTCGTGCACTGACGGCGGTTCCACATCCGGTTCAGCGGAACCCGTTCGCCTGCCAGGGTAAAGGCGTTCAACTCTTTCGGAACAATCGTGTAACCGCAGCGCACACCTGTGAAACCGGCTGTTTTGGAGAAGCTGCGGAACTCGATCGCCACCTTCTTCGCTCCCTTGATCTCGTAGATAGAGTGGGGGATATTGGGATCTTGGATATAGGCCTCGTAAGCCGAGTCGTACATGATCAGGCAATCATTGGCAAGGGCATAGTTCACCCATTTCTTCAGTTCTTCTTTCGTAAGCGTTGTCCCGGTCGGGTTGTTCGGATAGCAGAGGTAAATGATGTCTACGCGGCGGCTGGGCAGATCGGGCACGAAGTTATTGGCTTCGGTGCAGGGGATGTAGACCACGTCGCTCCATTTGCCGTTTTCCAGCGTACCGGTCCGTCCGCTCATCACGTTCGAGTCGATATATACCGGATAGACCGGGTCTGTCACACCGATACTGTTGTCGTGACGAAGCATGTCACCGATGTTTCCACAGTCGCTTTTGGCTCCGTCGCTCACGAACACTTCTCCGGGTTCGAGGAAGATGCCGCGACTGGCATAATCGTTCTTGATGATGGCATCTATCAGGAACGGATAGCCTTGTTCGGGGCCGTATCCGTGGAATGTATCCTTGCTTGCCATCTCGTCGACCGCCTTGTGCATGGCTTCGATGACGGCAGGGGCTAACGGTTGCGTCACATCGCCGATACCCATGCGGATAATTTTCTTTTTGGGATGTGTAACCTTAAAACTGTTTACTTTCTTTGCGATGTCCGAGAACAGGTAGTTGTTTTGCAGCTTCAGGAAATGTTCATTAATCAGTGCCATATTCTATCAATAGTTTTTTGTTGTGTTTATATTTCCAGTTCCCCCTCGAATACTTTGACCGCCCCGCCAGTCATATAGACGTGTCCGGAACTTTCATCCCAATGGATGGTAAGAGGGCCTCCATCCATGACGACTTTGGTTTTTCGTCCGGTTTTCCCGCGCACTGCGCTTGCTACGGCTGTCGCACAGGCTCCGGTCCCACAGGCTTGCGTAATGCCGGAACCGCGTTCCCAAACCTTCATCCGTACTTCGTCTGTACTTAGCGCCTGGACAAATTCGACATTCGTCCGGTTCGGGAACAGCGGATGGCATTCCAATAAAGGTCCGATGACCGGCAGATTTATATTCGTGATATCTTCGACAAAAATGACAAGATGCGGATTCCCCATCGAGATGACCGTTCCCGTATAAAAATAGTCTCCGGCTTCTATTTCAAGGGCTGTTTCACCTATTACCGGACGGCCCATGTCGACCGTCACTTCGGTTACCTCTTCGTGGGGACCGGAAAGTTTCCGGGTGGTCAGTTGCAACTCCTTGATGCCGGATAATGTTTCCAGCGTAATGTTTTTTTTGTTCGTCAGTCTTTTGTCATATACATATTTGCCGATACAACGGGAGGCATTTCCACACATCATGGCTTCGGAACCGTCCGCATTGAAAATACGCATGCTGAAGTCGGCGATTTTTGATGAACCGATCAGAACCAGTCCGTCCGAGCCGATCCCGGTATGGGGAGCACTCAACCTAATGGCAAGCTCTTCCGGGTTCCGGACCGGAAAAGCCATTGTATTCACGTATATGTAGTCGTTTCCGGCTCCGTGCATCTTTGTAAATCTGATTGGTTCTGTCATTTTTATCGCTATTATTTTGTTTGATATGTCTTTTTGTTTTATTGCAATGCAAATATACGACGTTTTGATATTTTTGATATGTAAATTATGTCTTAATGTATAATAATAATGTATTTGTGATGAATTGTTATAAATAGGGCTGTTTTATGTTATAAATAGTAATGAGGATACTTGTTTTATCTTTGTTATTGTAAGTTGTTCTATGCGAGTGGCTATCTGAGTTTATGATGAGGACTTTTGGTTTTGGAAGGATGGGAAGAAATTCTGACTGCTGATCGACACACCTCCTGAAAGATTTCATGAGGTCAAAATGAAAATTCGCTTGCTATTTGTTTTTTTGGCACGGGTTACACGAGGAAAGAATAAAAAAGTCCATGTAATCCGTGCCTAAGAGAAATCATATAGGTATTTTGATACAGTTCCTTAACCGGCATGAAAGAGGTTATTTTTGGAATATCTCCGGATATTTGTTGATGAAATAGATCGGGGTGCAACTCCAGGCATGGCAATAGCTATTGATTACGAAGAAGCCATAGGGGGAAAGGTAATCATTGTTCGGGTCATAGACTTCCCAAAAGGTATCGGCTCCCCGCTTTACCATACTACCCCAATAATCGGTAATCAGTTTGCGTGCTTCTTGCGGCATGCCGCATTGCAGAAGGGCTTCTATCACATAATGGTAAGCATAGGGGCAGCCCGGATAGCAAGCGTCGGGCATGGACATGACGGTAGCCATTGCCTTAGCCCCTTCTTTTTTGTCCAGTGTGTTGGATAGGATCATCCAAACTTGCGACAGATAGGAGATTTGTTTGTCTTTGCCGCTGACCATTACTCCTCGCTTCTTGTCATAGAAATGTTGGCGGGCAGCTTTCTTCATCTTGCCGGCTATTGTCGGCCATTCGCCGGCCTCCTTTTCTTTGCCTAACATTTTAGCCAATTCGTAGCTGTGTTGTAGGGCGAAAATCGTTAGTCCTTGCATGGAAGCCTGCCGGTCATATCCGTCTTTCCAGTCGAATACCAACCAGTATTGAGGTTTCTTGTCCATGTCATAGATCCATTCCGGTGAAAACTGGCGAAGTGCTAACTCTATCTGGCGGACAACAACAGGCCACAGGTCATTCGCTGTTTCCCTGTCCCCCGTCTCTTTCAGGTATTCCAACAATGCTACGTTATAAATGAGGCAGTAGTCCAGTGTGTGCGTGCCGTATTGCGGATGGGGTTGAGGCTTTTCGAGCAGTGTGGCATGCAGCAAGCCTTCGTCGTTGGCGAAGGCGGCGAGCAGATACAGGCAATGTTTGGTCAGTTCATGGTTCTTGAACGTATGGGCGTTTGCCAATGCTTCGAGATAGAGGTCGCCGATCCACAGGCGGCGATCCCGTTTGGGGCCGTCTTCATAGACAGTCTGCATGCATTCTTTCAGGGTATTCAAGCCTACTTTATATATATCCCGGACCAGAGGATCGGTGGTAGAGGCTAAAGCCGGTGCTTCGTTGGTGACGGAGGTTTGTGTCTTGAAGGTCAGCTTGTCGAACACGAAGTCGAAACTGCCCGATATGCCCAGCAGTTCGATTTTCAGGTAGCGTCCTGCCAGGCGGCGCGGGATCGTCATCTCGTGGGGGACGCTCATGACCGTCACGATCTCGTCCTGCACCCAGGAACGGGCCAAACCTCCCTTATAAGGTTCGAGCGGGGTGTTCAACTCTCCCGGAACTTCTGCAAAGGTGAACTTAAGCCGGACGGGTGCGTCTGCTGCTTTTAATCCGGATGGTTTGATGGAGAAAGTGAGATAGCCGGTATAATGATTGCCGAAATCCAGGGTAATGGCTGGATGCTTTTTGAACGGCTCGTTGAAGAGGATATCCGGTTGTCCGGCATCTTCCATCCGCCAGCCCTGGAATGCTTTTGTGTCCTGTACGGAACGGACGACTTTGACGGGAGAAATAGTCTGATAACTCAACTCCGGCTTGCAGGCCTCAGCTTTCCGGAGCCATTCTTTACTGTCGCTGAAATACGTGCTTTGCGCCAGGCAGGTCGATCCCCAAGCGAATAGGGTAAAGCCTGCGGTCAATAAGATTTTCTTCATTCTTTATAGGGGCTTAGTAAATGGTTGCTTTGTTTGAATGATGCTTTATCGGTGAATAAAAACCGCCTTATTCCTGTGCTGGGCACAGGATCGCGTTATAACTGGCCGTAGATAATGCCTGTTCTTTTGCGATCCCGCGTCGAGCGTGGAAACAAGGCGGTTAAGTCTTCATTCGCCGATAGGTTACTTCGCGTTCTCGATGCGGAACGAGTAGCTATAGTTTTTGTTCTTTTCAATTTCATAATGTGGGCGCGGGCCTGGGCCGCAACTGCCGTTTCCAATACCACGCTGGATGCAATCGAGATTTAGAATCACTTCCGCACGGCGGATATTGTCGAGGTCATGCCCGTAAGTCAGTTCCCACAGTTCCGGATCGGTGAAGTGGAGTGCGCTGAAGTTCAGGTGGTCTTTAGATGTGATTCGGATACCTTGGTTATCGAGGCTTTTTAGCGTCAGCCAGCGTACATCGTCGCGGTTACCCATCGACTGGGCACGTACGTAGGCTTCTTCCATTCCGGTCACGGTGTTCTTGTACAGGCCGACATAGGCTGCATTTTTGCGGTCCCAATAGTTTTCAATCGGGCCGCGTCCGTACCATTCCACCTGTTCGAGTGTCGGGTTCAAAGCAACCTGAAGGCCGAGGCGAGGCAGGTTGAAGTCGTTGCCAGCTTTGAAAGTCGCGTCTATATCGACCGTACCGTTTGCATAGACTGTATAGGTGACGTCGAATGGCAGTACCACTTTTTGGGTTCCGCTTCCTACGGTAGCTTCCAAGCTCGTGGTAATGGTCACCGACTTTTTGTCGGTGGCCTGCTTCCAGTCGAATGCCTGCTTTTTGACGGTGGTCGGCAGATAATCCCGTTTATCATTGTCCATTGCACGGAACCAGTTGAAATCGAAACCTTCCTTATTATAGATCATATCCGTACCGGCATAGCGTAAAGAAACCATTTTGCCTGTCTCAGGATTGAAAGCGATGAAGAATCCCGGAGCGCGAAAACCGATCTGCCCTTTTTCTTCTTCGACTTTCAGTGTGTCGTTGAAAGCTGTGTCGACAGGAGCTACTGCAATCTTTCCGGTCAGTGAATATTGCTCGGAGGCTACTTCGTGCCCGGCATTCGCCCAATTGCAATCTTTTTTCAACCGGGCTGACAGGTTGAGGAAGTATTCGCTGCCGGCATCCAAAGCCGTTTTATAAGGAATCGTCACTTCGATGTCTTTGTTCGGAGCTGCATCGCCTAAAGATAATACGCCCGATTCGACTATTTGGCCGTCTTTCAACAACTGCCATTGTAAATCGAACTGATTCAGATTAAGGAAATCGTAGCGGTTTTCCAGCTTCACTTTACCAGCCTTCAACTCTACCGGTTTGAATTTGATATATTGGTACACTTTTTTCACTTCGATCAATTTAGGAGTTACCTGGCGGTCGGGAGTTACGATACCGTTACAGCAGAAATCAAAATCGTTAGGTTTGTCGCCGAAGCCACCGCCGAAGTAGTAACGGTCAGACAATTCGCCATATTTGTTGATACCCTGGTCCACCCAGTCCCAGATACAACCGCCTATCATGCGGCGGGAATGGTTTTCGATATAATCCCAATATTCATCGAGGTTACCGATCGCATTACCCATTGCATGCGCATATTCGCAAAGGAAGAACGGTTTGTCGCTCTTCTCCTCGTCCTGTTGCTTCATCGACTCGATGGAAGGATACATTCGGGAATCCATGTCGGCGATCCGGTTTTTGCCTTCATAATGGATCGGACGCGGATCGAGTTTGCGGGCTTCCTTGTATACGGTGTCGAAGTTTTTGCCGTCACCGGATTCGTTACCCATAGACCAGAAGATGACGGACGGGTGGTTCTTGTCACGCTCGACCATGCGAACCATACGGTCTACATAGGCGGGTAACCAGCTTTCCTTGTTGCTGATCGAATGGTTGCCGTGACACTCTATATCGGCTTCGTCCATCACGTAGAGGCCATAGTAGTCGTGTAATGCGTACATCTTGGCATCGTTCGGATAATGGCTCGTGCGGATCGTGTTCAGATTATAACGCTTGAAAAGCAATATATCCTCGATCATCGACTCGACCGGAACCGCTTTTCCGTGCTGAGGGTGGATGTCATGGCGGTTGGCTCCTTTGAAGAACACCTGCTCATTATTGATATATACCCGCTTGTTCTTGATCTCGATTTTGCGGAAACCGAATTGTGAAGACATAGCTTCTAGTGTTTTGCCTGTCTTGTCTTTCAGTTCCAGTATCGCCGTGTAAAGGTAGGGAGTCTCGGCAGACCAGAGATGCGGGTTCTTGACTTCGACGCTGGCCGTGTTGACCGTTTCCTGTCCTTTCCTGATGTCTTTGACAACATCGGATATAAAGGCCACCTGTTTGCCGTCTTGGTCCAGCAACGTGATGTCGACAACCGCTTCGTCCACTGTTTTGCCATAGTTCGTCACGTTTGTACGGACATTGAATATCGCCTTGCTCAGGCCATCTCCTGTGAAGGAAGCGGTCAGATAGTAATCGCGCAAGCGCAGCTTGGGAGTCGCGAACAGATAAACATCGCGATGGATACCGCTCAGGCGGAACATATCTTGGTCTTCCAGGTAGCTGCCGTCGCTCCAACGGTACACTTCGACAGCCAGGACGTTCTTTCCCGGCTTTACATATTTCGTGATATTGAACTCTGCGTCGTTATTCGCTCCCTGGCTGTACCCGACTTTCTTTCCGTTCACCCAGAGGTACATTGCACTGTAGACTCCGTCGAAATGGATAAAGATTTCACTTCCTTTCCAGTCGTCCGGAATATTGAAGTCACGGCGGTAGGAGCCGACCGGGTTGGGTTCGTCCATAATCGTGTATCCTTTCTTGCCTTGTATGAAAGGAGGGTTGTTGCGATGCGGATACGTGATGTTTGTATAAATAGGAGTACCGTATCCGTACATTTCCCAATTGGAAGGAACCGGAATTTCTTTCCAGCCGGAAACATCGTAGTTCGGTTTATAGAAATTGACCGGACGCTCGGACGGCTGTTTTACCCAATTGAATTTCCAGTTGCCGTTCAACAACTGGTAGCGCGGCGAGTTCGGGCGAAGCCAGGCTTTGCGGTAGTCTGGCGAACTTTTCAGGCTTTCCACGGAAGGGAAGGGGACATAAGTCGTATGCCCCGGCTCCTTGTTGATAGCGAAGATAGTTTCGTTCTCCCAATCTTTGTCACTGGAACTGCGCAGGGCCTCCTTGTCAATTTTGATGTTTGACCGGCGTAGTGTCCAGTGTTGTCTGGCACTGGTCGAATCAGCGACAAGCTGGAGAGCCGCTTTTCCTGGTTGCCCGTCGTTACTGATACCGAGGTTCAACCCGTTTGTTATGTTGGTGAACGTGTAGGTGTTTCCGCCTATCTTCGTGAGTTTCCAGAATTGGTTCATATTGGTCGCTCCGTTGTCCCACTGGATAACCGGGCCCGGTTCTTTCGTGTTGTTGTTGTCCACGCATTTATCGGAGAGGGGCGTGCAGATCTTATAGACCCCATGGCCGGGAGTCGTCAGTTGCCATACCTGCGACACGCGGTTCTCCACACGGTTGTTGATGAATATCTGGGTCCCGTCGTCTTCGCTGTCTTGATTGTCGAGAACCAGGTTGTTGCTGCTTACGATCTCGTAATAGGCGTTGGGATCGATTTCTTGTGAATGTCCGGTTCGGGGAAGCATGGCCATAAGCATAAGCATGGCGAAGAGCGCCCTAGTAGAAATTCTATTTTTCATGTTGATAGATTTAATGATGCATCAAATGTACGAAAAAACGATTATTTTTGTAATAATTAAATTGCAAAATCATGAAATACGAGAGTAACAATTTTCAGTTTGAGGCAGAAATGCTATGGGAATCAGCGGGTGAAGGTATCGTTAGGCAAATTATGGGTTATAACGACAACCTGATGATGGTCAAAGTCAAGTTCGAAACAGGAGCAATCGGAACGCCGCATACACATCCGCATACGCAAACGACTTATGTAGCGAGTGGTGTGTTCGAGTTCACGACGGACGGTGAAACGAAGATTGTGCGTCCGGGCGACGGCGTATATATGAAACCGGGTATTCTGCACGGTTGCATATGTTTGGAAGCTGGTGTTCTGATCGACACGTTCAGTCCGATGCGGGAGGATTTCTTATAAATGGCAGGAATCCCATTTGTACTACGAAAGTAGCCGGAAATTCGTATTTGTAATAATAATTGATAATTAAAAGGAAACAAAAAAACAGACATAGTTCGATTAGAACTACGTTAATAATGATGCAAATCTATAAAATAAATCCTAACAAAACGGGTTTTTGTATTAATTTTTATTACCCGTTTGAACCTTTTTGCCAAAATAAAGTGTGTTTTGGTTGTTGATATGGATTTCGTTACTTGAAAAACGCCATAAAAGGAAATAGTTCTAATCGAACTTAATCAAATTTTAAATTTATGGCTTTAAACGAACCTAAAATGCGTAGCATTACCGGCAAATTAGTCGCTAATAAGCTGACGGAGCGTGATGATGACTTTTCTTTTAATGTAACTTATCAGGCAAATCGTTCAGTCAAAGACTTATGCAAGCTGGCTGCAACGAACAGTAAATTTACGGCGTCTGAGTTGGAGAGTGCCTATAACGACTTGATGGCCCAGGCTAAGATAGAACTTTACAATGCTTCTACCGTAGAGTTCGGGTTTGCTAATAATTCACTTGGCGTGGACGGTCCGTTTATAGGTCCGGATGCCAAATTCGATCCGTCGGTCAACAATGTAACTTTACGTTGTTCACCCCGTATCGAATTTAAGGAAGATTTGAAAAACATCAGTGTGATTGTCGCTGGTACGGAAGAAGGATTGCCGACCATTACGAAAGTTGTCGATGTGGCAACCGGCAGTGAAAATCTTCGGATCACTCCGGGCGGTGGTCTTAACGGCGAAGGCAACCGGGTGAAGATAACCGGTTCTGAAGGGCAGACGGTCGGCTTCTTCTTCGTGTCCGATACGGATAAAACGGAAATCCCTGTCCCGGTTTCTGCTTTACTACGCAACGACCCATCTTTTTTTTCATTTATCATTCCTCAGTTAAATAAGGGGGCTTACTATTTGGAGGTTGCGACTCAGGCAAGCACAAATTCAAAGAAGTTGTTGAAGGAACCCCGTCGAAACCGCTTCCCCTATCCTTTGTATGTGGGAAATATTCCCGGAGAAGAAGAACGTCCGGGTGAATTATAATTTGTTCCGGTCATCGGCACTGAACGGTGCTGGTAACTGGCACCGAATGGTCTTGACTACCGGCATCCAGCGATGCCGGTAGTCAAGACTGATTAGTATTATTAATCGAATTTTTATATAACAGAAAAATGAAAAAGATAAAAACAAGTATTTGTGTTTGGTTAGCTCTTTCTGCTGTGTTTATGACCGGATGCTATAATGATGAAGATTTATGGAATAAGATTTCGGGATTGGAGAACCGTATCGAAGCTTTGGAAACCTGGCAGGCTGCGGCCAGTAGCAATATTGATGCTCTTCAAAAGTTGATGGACGAAAATGACTATATCACGGATGTCACTCCTGTGGTTTTAGGCAGTGATACGGTCGGTTATACGATACGTTTTAAGAATCAGGAACCGGCTACGATCTATCACGGCGAGAAAGGCGAAAAAGGGAATACCCCCCTGATCGGTATAAAGCAGTCGGAAGATGGAAATTGGTATTGGACACTTGACGGCGAACTGATGAAAGATTCTGAAGGCAATATAATCGGCGCTAATACACAGAGTATACCTCCTGAATTGAAATTAGGAAGCCAATTGCCGGATGATGCCATTCTGATTGGCGGGGGTAAGAAGAATGATACTGCCGTTTATCTTTCTGTAGACGGAGGCAAGCAATGGGCGAAAGTCTCAGGTGAGCGTGGCGAAACGGGAGAACAGGGTCCGACCGGCTCACAAGGTCCTGCCGGTAGCGGTGGGGGCGGTGGTAGCTCGTTCTTTAGCGATGTGAAGGTCTATGATGACTATGTGGAATTTATCTTGACTGATGGAACCCGGTTCAGTATGCCTGTCACAGTTGAGAATTATATCGATATAAATGATATAGATTGGGATAAATCCAACGTGTGGAAAGTGATGGATGGCGATAAGCAGGTTGCGGAGATCTGTAAGGAAGGGTTCGGCCGTATTCCGGGGCAAAATGGCGTGACTTATCAGGTCGTAGCCGTTTATCCTGTAGGTGAAGATAACAAGGTAGACCTTGCCAATGGATATATAGCGAAATATTTAGGAGGTGCTAAAGGTAGTAGGAATATTGCCGGAGGTAACATCGGTTGGACAATGCGGGATAGTTATGAAAATGGCAACGTGTCACCTCTTGCAGCTTTTATTGCGGGAACTGGAGGGAAGGAGGAAATCTCCAAATTGATGATTACATCATCTAAAAATGTCAAGGAATGCAAAAATGGGATTGATAAGTATAAGTTAGAACCCTATACCATTTCGGATGCTGACGGTATTGAGTATCCTATTGTCAAGATAGGAGCGTCTTATTGGATGAGAGAGAATTTGCGTGCTACAAAGTTTAAGGATGGAACTTCTTTGGTTTATCAGCGGAGCGCAACGGATGACCAAAAGTCTCAAACTGTTTATCTTAACGAATATTCGACAGGTACTCAGTATCAGAAAGCAGCTATGTATGATTATTATAAGAAAGATGATAGTTTTGATGTGGAAAGTCAGAGCGATGAGGTGAAGAAACGATATGGTTTGCATTATAACTTTTCGGCTGTGGCGGGAGATTACGATCCATATGTCCAGAATCTTGGTTCAGATTACAATATTCTTTCACAAGATATAGAAGGACAAACTAGTAATAGTCTTTGCCCCGAAGGGTGGCATATTCCGACAAGTTTTACGCATGGTGTATTTGGAAATTATTATGCAGACATGGAATATATTGATTATATTTTTGGCTTTGACTGGTGGCATATGATGGCTTCTAATGTGGCGGAAAATAAAGATAGTCGTGATTGGGCGGCTGCTCAATGGTGGAAGTCTGGTGATAATACTCCTGATAATTTGAGTGGACTTTCACTTTATGCTGTGCCTGCACTGGGACAGACAACAGGGTTTGGTAAAACCAATACTCCTAAGTTTAATTCAACGGAGTTAGAAGGAACTGTCTTATTTTGGGTCGATATCTTGTCAAAGGGAATTCCGATGCTTCCATATTTGGATGGCGACAATGATATGATTAATAATAATGTCTCAGCGGCAGCAGTCGGAGCTTGTTATTTCCCTATCCGTTGCGTGCGGGATTAGTGAAGGCCATATAAAAACAGAAGCAAACTTCAGTTTAGAGGTTTGTTTCTGTTTTTTATATAACATACAGATTTGAGTGTGTTTTGTTACGGAGATCGGTATGTCAGTATGCCGCTTCATGTACCCCTTTCACCGCCCGTCCGCTGGGGTCGTTCATGTTCTTGAAGGCGGTATCCCAAGCGAGAGCTTCGGCGGTGGAGCAGGCGACGCTCGGTACGCTCGGCACGCTGCGGGCGGCACTTTCACTGGGAAAATGCTCTTCGAAGATGGTACGGTAGAAGTATTCTTCTTTGTTCTGAGGCGTGTTGATCGGGAAGCGCCGGGCGGCATTCGCCATTTCAGTGTCGCTGACGGCTTGGGCGGTCACCTTTTTCAGCGTGTCGATCCAGCTGTAGCCGACGCCGTCGGAGAATTGTTCCTTCTGCCGCCAGGCTATTTCCGAGGGGAGCACGTCGGCGAAAGCCTCGCGGAGAATTTTCTTCTCGATCACGCTACCGGGACACATTTTGGCTTCAGGGTTGAGGCGCATGGCAATATCGAGAAACTCTTTGTCGAGGAAAGGAACGCGACCTTCCACACCCCAAGCACATAAGCTTTTGTTAGCCCGTAGACAGTCATACATATAGAGTTTGCTCAGTTTACGGACGGTCTCTTCGTGGAATGCTTTCGCATCCGGGGCTTTGTGGAAATAGAGGTAACCCCCGAACACCTCATCCGCCCCTTCGCCGCTCAACACCATCTTTATACCCATCGACTTGATTACGCGAGCCAACAGGTACATCGGAGTGGAGGCGCGGACAGTCGTCACGTCGTATGTCTCGATGTAGTAGATCACGTCACGAATGGCATCGAGCCCTTCCTCGATCGTGTAGTTGATCTCGTGGTGGACAGTACCGATATAATCGGCCACTTTCTTGGCTGCCACTAAATCTGGCGCTCCTTTGAGACCGACAGCGAAGGAGTGCAGCTGCGGCCACCATGCATCTGCCTTCCCTTCGGTCTCGATGCGTTTGGCTGCGTATTTTTTGGCTATGGCGGAGGTGATGGACGAGTCCAGACCGCCGGAAAGGAGTACGCCATAGGGCACGTCGCTCATCAGTTGGCAGCGTACGGCCGCTTCGAGGGCATCGTGCAGTTCCTCTACGCTGGCAGGATTATCTTTCACGTTATCATATTGCATCCAGTCGCGGATATACCAGCGGGTGAAATCCTTATCACGGCTATAGAAATAGTGTCCCGGAGGGAACTGGCCGTATGCGGTGGCGAAGCCTTCGAGCCCTTTCAGTTCGGATGACACAAGGAGATGCCCTTCGTCGTCGTGGCCGATATAGAGAGGGATGACGCCGATCGGATCGCGGGCGATCAGGTAGCAGTCGTTCGCTTCGTCGTAGAGAGCGAATCCGAAGATCCC
>OIWQ01000708.1_pt1 | contig 43078 bp, 40 predicted proteins | sample 1587571 | NCBI WGS metagenome assembly OIWQ01 (sample SAMEA3888910, study PRJEB22519) | human gut metagenome | biome: human gut; feature: human-associated habitat; material: faeces | place: Denmark | collected 2010
ACGATCATACAATTCTTTTGAATTGATTTTTCTTGCATCTCGAAGTTCCATACTGGTAATATAGTACGTTTGAATAGATTCTACAAGTATTTTTGTTTCTTATCTATAAAAAGCAAGAGGAATTCAATTTTTTTTCTAAATAGTCGGAAAAGAAGCTGAAAGTTTCTTCATGCGCCCCACGTTTTCCCAAACGGGAACACCGTTTTCTACGACGCTAGAAATGTCGATCCGGCAGGCGGAGCTGCGTCAACGTATTCCGCCTGCTGCGGCAACGGCGATGTCACAGTTTGTCGTATCCCTTCTGAATGTCGGTTCCGATTCCATACTGAAAATATTCCGGATCATACTGGTTGTTTCCGCCGGAATTGAAGCGCAGCTTCCAGATCTCCACATGTCCATCCAGCCAGGCGGCATTCACGTCGACAAACGGCTTAACCGGAGCGGTCGCCGCATTCAGCTTCACCTCGCTGCTGTCGTGAAAGGCGTGGCGGTCATGAAGCAATACCAGCCGGGAGGGACTCGCAATTCGCCCGATCTTCACCCCGCGCCCGAAACGGGGATATTCCCGCAGCAGGATCTTTTTGAAGCGGTAACTGGAGCCGTCGTTATCCTTGAAATCCTCGAACCGATCAGGACGGTTTGCCGTGGGGCTGGACGGTTCCACCTTGTCATCAGGGCAAAAGAGCAGTTTCACGGACTGGTAATAGGGCCAGTAATAGGTCGGCCAGCCGGGCCCGGCCGCACATTTTACATATAGCGTATCAGCTACAGTCGTCTGCCCGGCAATCGGAGCCGGCAGAAAGTCACTGAAATCTCCGGCATAAAGAACTGCGGCGTTCCCCAACTGTTTCAGATTACTGAAACAATTGTTCCGACGCGCGGCCTCCCGCGCCCGGTTGAGCGCAGGCAGCAGCATTGCGGCAAGAATCGCGATGATAGCGATGACGATGAGAAGTTCGATAAGAGTAAATATTTGACGCTGTTTCATCGGTTTCAATCCTGTATCAGTCTCTGTAATCTGCGGCAGCATTGCCTTTGCGGTAAAGCTCTATCTCGACACGAACATTATCCAGCCAAACGGTTCCGACAGACTGCCCCAGATAAAATTCCAGCGTAATCTGCCGGGTGTCGCGGTGAAAGCGGTCATATTTTCCGCTCCAGCTCTTAGCTGTCCAGTCAAAGGTTCCCTGATCCCAGTTGCCGCCGCCGTAGGAAACCCGCTTCATATCAGCATCCCGGAAGGCGAGAGTCAGCCCGCAGCCCGTGCCCAGAACGGACTCGCCTTTCTGATCATAACTGATTTTGAAAATAATATATTCTCCGGCTGCCGGAACCGGAATCTCCTCCATCGGCAGTTTGAGCAGGATACCGTACCAACCAGTCTGAACCCCGCTGGAAAGCCTGATTGCAGCAGAACCGGAAGACTTGACAGCAAAATCACTTTCCACTTTAAAACTGTCGGACAGCTTCCCTTTTCCACTCATTTCGTCGACCACGATGCCCCAGCCGGGCAGTCTGCCGTTCTTCACCGCCGTTTCAAAACCGGCATTGGGAAGAGTGAGTTCACGTTTCAACACCAGTTTCGGTTCCGGATGTTTCACTTCTCCGGGATTTTCCAGGAGTTCTCCTATCACGAACAGCGGTTCATTCTGCTTCATTGTAAGCTTGATCTGCCCGGAAACCGTCGGAAGTGTGCGCTCATTCCCCATGATGTCAACCAGCTTCAATATCGACTCGGGAGAGCGCAGCACGACCTCAGACTCTTCCGTATCATTCAGCAGCAGAACATTGACTCTGCGCTTTCCATTCCGGCACAGATACCCCTGCAGCCATCCCCGCTCAGCATTGGCGGTAACATTGAGTTCCTTCTCCCACACCCCCGCGGCGGTAAGCCGGATCAGCGTTGCATACGCGACCAGTTCCGGCCGGATCGTGTAATCACTCTCCATCATCTCGGAAATCCACCCCTGCCGGACCCCAGGGATCTGACGCAGCAGGAACTTGCAGAGCAACCCGGCCCCCTGATTCAACTGCCGGGTAAACTGGGAATATGTCAATTTGATCAATTCGCGCAACTGCTCATCAGTCGGTTCATAAATATCCGTCTTGACCAATCCGCCGATCTCCGTCATCAGGATGGGAAGTTCGCGTTTGTAACGTTTCATCACCTGTTTCACTTCGCGCAGATCCGCATTGTAATGCGTACAGAAAACATCCGCATATTGGACGGCGGGAGAGTTCCAGAACCGCTCCATCCACGGCTGGAAGGTGTGCCCCTTCGGCACGGCACCAGTCGTTCCCGGTCCGACCTTCGCCTCCGGATCCCCGGCATGAAGCGCCGAGCTGGTCATGATGAAATAATCGATGTAATCCTGCAGAACCGCCTGTTGATCTCCGGCAACGGTATTTTTGAGCCGTCCCTGCCAGAAATAACAGGAATCCACCTCATTGCCGATCTCGTATGCGGCAATTTTCCCTTTATAACGCGCCGCCAGTTGCTGATAAAAATTGCGATGAAGCGGATAATACTCCTGCTTCGGCATGAAATTACCGCGGATTTTGAAATCCGTATCTCTGGCTTCCGACGCCCAGACCGGTGTATGCCAGCCGGTGGTGGCAACCGGACGGATTCCATACCGGCGATAAAGCGCGACCTCCGCATCCGCCTCCCTCCAGTCGATCGGTTTATCCGGACCGGCTTGACAATTGATCCAGTTCAGGCGATGTGTGCGGACATAACGAATGCCGAGCCGATGCATGAATTTTGCATCCATCTCTTTCTCTTCAAAAGGATAGTGATAATGAGTATTGACCATGGCACCATAGGGATTCCCCGGACTTTTCCGCACCTCCTCCGGGACTTCCGGGATGACGGCAAAGGTACGGCGGCGCTGAAACACTCTTTTTCCGGAACCATCGAACTCTTCCAGCGTCGTCTCATAATATCCGTTGGCCGGTGGAGTGAGGCTCACCGTCTCTCCGGCAGAACCCTCTCCCCGTCGAATCTCAGCACCATAAAAATCACGGATCAGAAAACGAACCCGGTTTCTGGAATCCAGCAGATTCTCCACCTGAAACTTCACCGGTTCACCTGGTGCATAGATCGCCAATTCCTGACTCCAGCTCAAATCCGCTCCTGCATCCCGGAGCCGGATATTACGAAATTCAGCACTCCCCTTCCCTGATGCATTAAAATAAACCAGCACCTCCTGAACGCCCGCCGGCAATTCAAATGGAAGCCGCTGCTTCTGCGGTTCCGGAAGCGCTTTTTTCCAAACTCCACCGAGACTCTTCCACTCCTGCCGGCCCTGCGCGTTCTTTTTCCGGTAGGAAACAACGCCTCGGAACGAGTTCCCATGCGGAGAAGACACCTCATATTCCAGTACGTATCTTCCGGGTGACGGCAGTGGAGTATTGCCATGGATGAGAAACACCTCGTAATTTCCATCCAGCGGATTCAGAATGAACGCTCCTGGTTCCGTCCGGACAAAAGGAGGAGCATCCGCTGGTCGTGGAGGATTTCCAGGTTTCAACCGGGTATCACGCAGGTTCCACCCCTGAGGTACCCCTTTGTCATCCAGACGGAGAAACTTCGAATTTCGCAGATAATCTGCTGCGTGAAGTGACGACAGCAGAACGACAGCCACCATGACCTGACAGATGATTTTTTTCATTGCAACCTCCTGATGATAGAAGAACGTTCCAGAATAAACGGCATAATTTCCCGTTGAATCAAAGAGTTCCGGTCGCGATAAAGCTGTTCGGCGGCGTCGAGCACCTGACCGGCATAAGCGGCAAAATCAAGAGAAACTGTCGTCAGAGACGGGGTGTAAAATGCGGATTGACATATCCCGTCAGAACCGATCAGCCCCACCTCTTCCGGAATCTGGATGTCATGATGCTGAAGCGCCTTGATAATTCCGAGACAACTGGGATCGCTCAATGCATAAAGAGCGGTAAAATCCGGCTTTTTCCGAAGCAGGAAATGTTCCATCGCCTCATAGCATTTTCCGGCAGGATCATCGCCGCTTCGAATTTCCGGGTCAATCACAGTCAGGCGGCAGGCGTGATGCTCCGCCCAGAAGAGAAAACCATCCAGCCGTTGCCGGGCTATTTCAAACTCCCGGCTTTCTGAAACAACAACTCCGATATTCCGATGCCCGTTGTCAAGCAGATATTTGGCAGCAAGCATACCGTTTTTCATCGGATCAGAACCGATGTAATTCAAACCAGTACCGCAGTAGGTCCGGCCAATCAGAAGCATCGGTGTAGGAGAATTTGCAATCCAGGTAAGATCTTCTGCGGAGAATGGCCGGTTCCCCAGCAAAATGACGGCATGATATTCCCGGATCGGCAGTTCATGAAAAATATTGTAGCCGGAGAGAGAGAAATAGATCCGCTCGATTTCGATCCTTCGCGTCTCCCCTTCCTGAATGAGTCGCTTTTCAAATTCTGAATATTGTGGTGCCGGCCAGGCAGGAGTCGCCAGAGCGAGCCGGAACGGACCGCGCCGGACTCCGCCGGCTCGAAAGATTCCTTTCCCCGGCCGGCGAATAATCTGCCCATATTTTTCCAATTTGTCCAACGCCTGCACCACCACCTGCTGACATACGGCATGACGATTCATCAGCTGCCGGACGGATGGAAGTTGTTCTCCGGGAGAAAACGTCTCCATTGTCTGCATCAGATTTTCATAAAGAATATCTGCCTTGTTACGCATATGGCTCCTCGTTTTTCACCATATTATACTGTATCGATACGCATGATGTCAATACCCCCCCCCTTCCAAAAATACAGAAAAAAACGGCGGGAAGGATATCCTTCCCGCCGGAGCTGGATTGAATTAGGAATTCTCCGCTTCAGCGAAGGCCGACGGCACGGCGCACTTTGTCCATGGTCCGGGTCGCCTCCGCACGCGCCTTCTCGGCCCCCGCGGCAAGAATCTGCCAGACGTAGCCGATGTCACTCTCCAGCTCGGCACGGCGCTTGCGCATCGGCTCAAAGTAGTTCCAGAGCTTCTCGAAAAGCGCCATCTTCGCATGACCGTAGCCGTAGCCGCCGGCGCGGTAGCGCTCCTTCATCTCCTCGAGCTCTTCCGGCGTCGCCACCAGTTTGTAGAGCGCCACCACGTTGCAGTGATCGGGATCCTTCGGCTCCTCCAGCCCCTTGCAGTCGGTCACGATGTTCATGATCGCCTTGCGGATCTCCTTCTCTTTGCCGAAGATCGGAATCGTGTTGTTGTAGCTCTTGGACATCTTCTGCCCGTCAATGCCCGGCACGATCGCCACTTCGTCCGGAATCAGCTCATCCGGAATGGTGAAGATCTCCCCGTACTGGTTGTTGAACTTGATCGCAATGTCGCGGGTGATCTCCAGATGCTGCTTCTGATCCTTGCCGACCGGCACCAGATTGCTCTGGTAGATCAAAATGTCCGACGCCATCAGCACCGGGTAGGAGAAGAGCCCGTTGTTGGGGGCGAACCCCTTGGCGATCTTGTCTTTGTAGCTGTGCGCCCGCTCGAGCAGTCCGACCGGGGTGACGTTGTTCAGGATCCAGGTGAGTTCACACACCTCCGGCACATCCGACTGGCGGAACAGAACCGTCTTCTTGGTATCGACTCCGCACGCGAGGTAGTTCAGCGCCAGCTCGAGCACGCGCGAACGGAGCGCATCCGGCGCCGGACCGGTCGTGAGCGAGTGATAGTCGGCAATGAAGAGAAAGGTCTCCCCCTTGTCCTGAATGTTGCACACCTGACGCATCGCGCCGAAGTAGTTGCCGATGTGCGGCGTGCCCGAAGGTTGAATTCCAGTGAGAATTCTCATGATGAAACGGCTCCGTTTCTACAGTTTTTTCGAGGTGGCGCCATCGCCGATGGCGCAGATGATGTATTCCGCATCGATGCCGGTCTTCTGCCGGAATCCGGCCTGCACTCTCCGGGCGTACTCCTCCGCCCCGGCGCTCTCCACCAGATGGATGGTGATGCCGCCGAAGCCGCCGCCGGAGAGGCGGGCGCCGAGACAGCCCGGCACCGATTTCGCCAGTTCGACGAGGTAATCCAGCTCCGGCGTGCTGTTTTCGAAGTTGACCCGGCTCGACTCATGCGACTCGAACCAGAGACGGCCGAAGCCGCGAACGTCGTTCGCTTCGAGCAGCCGGACCGCCTCCAGCACGCGGGTGCATTCGCCGACCACGTGGAGCGCGCGGCGGAACTCCCGCTCGGTCAGCGCTTCGCGGGCGTCGGAAAGCTGTTCGAGCGAAACGTCGCGGAGCGTCTTGACATCCGGGTAGATCTGCGAGAGCTTCTCCGCGGCGCTTTCGCAATCCTGCCGGCGGACGTTGTACTCCGAATCGACGAGGTTATGCTTGACCATCGAGTTGATGACCACGATCGAATATCCCGCCGGGAGCGGCACGGTCCGGAGCACCTCCACCGACCGGAAGTCGGAGAGGATCATCGAATTCTTCTTCCCGAAGATCGAGCTGAACTGGTCGAGCAGTCCGCTCTTGAGCCCCATGTAGTTGTTCTCGACCCCCTGCCCCACCCGGGCCCATTCGGCCGGATCCAGCGAGATGGCGAACGCTTCGCGGAAGGCGAACCCCGCCGCGGTCTCCAGCGCGGCCGAGCTGGACATACCCGCCGAAAGCGGCACCGAACTCTCCATGCCCGCGTCGAATGCGCCGACCTGGATTCCACGCTTGCGCAGCTCGACGATCACTCCCTTGACGTAGTTGCTCCAGTCCTTCGGAATCGCCGTCGCAATGTCATCGAGATCGAACTCCCGGCTGCTTCCGTCGCGGAAGTCCTTGATCCGGCAAAGCTTTCCTTCGACCGGACGCAGAGCGAACCGGGTATCCTGCTCAACGGCGCAGGAGAGGACGAATCCCTGGTTGTAATCGGTGTGGTTGCCGAGGATTTCGAGCCGCCCGGGGGCGCGGGCGATCACGGTCGGGGCAGTGCCGTACAGCGCGGTGAAATCGCGGATCAATTTTTCCATGATAAGAACTCCTTTTCGGTTATGTTACATGAAACAGATTCTGGAAATGCACTGGTCAAAACTTTCGCGCCCGCTCAGGATGTCGATCTGAATCCGGAGGTAGTAGAGCGGCACGTCGCAACGGTCCAGCTTCGGAATGCGGACCGCATCCTTCTCGGTGGTGACGATGAACTCCGCCCCCGCCGCCTTCGCCTGGTTGACGAAATCGATGATCTCCTGCTGGGTGTAGCGGTGGTGGTCGGCGTAGTGGTCGCGCAGCACCAGTTCGGCGCCGAGCTCCTCGAGGAAGCGCTCGAACCCCGCCGGAACCGCGATCGCCGAGAGCGCCGCCACCTTCGCGCCGCGGAGCTTCTCCAGCGGCTCGGTCGCCCCGCCGGAGAAGAGCCGCACCAGGTACTTCGGCCGGTGACAGCACTCGATGATCTCGGCCCGCCGGGTGTGGCGGCGCAGAAAACGCTTCAGATGGTTCAGCCGGTGGCTTCCGTCGGATTTGGTGAGGAAGATGTAGTCCGCCCGCCGGATGTTCTTGATCGGTTCGCGCAGGATTCCGCGCGGCAGCACGTGGCCGTTGCCGAAGGGATCGGTGGAGTCCACCAGCACGATGTTGATGTGCGGCTTGAGCATGAGATACTGAAAGCCGTCGTCGAGAATGATGACGTCGGTCTGGTACTGATCCACGGCGTACAGCCCCGACTTGACCCGGTCCTTGTCGACCAGCACGGCGACGTCGCGCAGATTCGACGCGAGCATGTAGGGTTCATCGCCGGCGTAGTCGGATTCGAGCAGCAGATTGTGCCCGTCGGAGACCACCTTGGGCGGCACCTCGATCTTCTGCGAGCGGAACATGTGCATGAGCTTGTAGCCGAGCGAGCGTTTGCGGCTGCGGTAGCCGCGGCTGAGAATCGCCACCTTGCGCCCCTGCGCGCTGAGCGTGCGCGCGAAGACCTCCACCACCGGCGTCTTGCCGGTGCCGCCGCAGGAGAGGTTGCCGATGCTGACCACGAGACAGCCGAGCGCGTGGTTGCGGATCACCCGCTTGTCGTACATCCAGAGGCGGAACTGAACCGCCATCCGGTAAAAGCGCGACGCCACGAACAGCAGATCGATCAACACCCGGTCGAACCAGCGGCGCCGGCGGCCGGCCATCAGATCGAGAAAATACTGCTCGATCTCCTCCGGCTTGAACGTGAAATGCGAATGCATACGCCTCCCATGCGTAATATCCTGTAAAACATATAAATTAATGCCGGTTTGCCGCCGGTGCAAGTTGCCAGCCGGGATTTTTGGAATTATATTACGGAAATACCGGAAAAGAAAATCATGAAAAACCGCCTGACATCCTTTTTTACCGACTACGCCAATCGCTTCCTCACCGGCGAAGCGGAGTTCGACCGCAACATTCTGCTCAAACGCGACCACTCCCTCCGGGTGCTGAAAGAGGCGGAAGCACTCGCCGGCGACGAGATTCCCGACGCCGGAACCCGGGACCTCACGGCGATCGCCGCACTGCTGCACGACCTCAGCCGCTTCGAACAGTTCCAGAAGTTTCGCACCTACAACGATCTGGCCAGCTTCGACCACGGCGACCGCTCCGCGGAGCTGACGGAGGAGCTGCACCTGCTCGACGGCCTTGACGGCGACGCGCGGACCGACATCCTCGATGCGATCCGCCATCACAACAAGCTGGCGCTTCCTGAAACGCTCTCGCCGCGGGGAGGTGTGATCGCCCGGGCGGTGCGCGACGCGGACAAACTGGACATCTTCCCGATTCTGCTGGAGTATCTCGCACAGCCGGACAACGAAGCGGTCGTCCTCAACCTGAAACCCTCCCCGGAACTCTCGCCCGCGGTGTTGAGCGACATGCTCGCTGGACGATGCCCGAAACTGCGCGATCTGAAGACCAAAACCGATTTTCTGGTTGCGAAACTGTTGTGGGTCAACGACCTCAACTTCCGCCACAGCCTGCGGGAGTTCCGCCGCCGCGACTACGTCGGGCAACTGGCGCACTACCTGCCGGATACGCCGGAAGTGCGCACCATCCGCGCCGCCGTGGAAGCGAAACTGGCGGAGGCGTGATTCCGGGGAAAATTCCCGCAGGAAACGCATTCCGCTGAATTTTCCGCTTGACTTTTCCGGCAGAAGCTCTACCGTAAGAAGAGAGAGGAGCTTGACGACGATGATCGAATGGGGACTTTGCTGTATCTTCCGCGGGGAGCCGATCCGGTTCCGGCGCGCCACCGCCGCCTCGCTGCGCTCCCTCCCCCGCCCGGAACAGCTGCGCAAACTCGCCGCCCTCATCCGGAGCAACGCCGAGAATCTGAAGCGCGCCTTCGAACGCTGTGCCGAACTCCAAATCGGCGCCTTCCGGATCAACTCCGAACTGCTGATGCTGGCCACCCACGCCGACGCGGGCTACCGTCTGGAAGAGCTGCCGGAGGCCGACACGCTGCAAAAACTCTTCGACGAAGCGCGAATCCGCGCCGACCGGCTCGGCGTACGGCGGAGCCTCCACCCCGATCAGTTCGTCGTGCTGAACACCCCGGACCCGCGGGTGCGGGCGAACTCCCGCGCCGAACTCGAACATCAGTTCCTCCTTGCCGAGCTGTGCGGCGCGACCGAAATCAACCTCCACGCCGGCGGCGTCTACGGCGACAAAGTTGCCGCACTCGACCGGCTCCGGCGCGAAATCGACACCCTGCCCGAACCGCTCCGGCAAAAGCTCACCCTCGAGAACGACGACCGCAGCTACACTCCGGCGGAGCTGCTGCCGCTCTGCCGGGAGCTGGGGATTCCATTCACCTACGACGTCCACCACCACCGGGTCAACCCGGACCATCTCACGATCGAAGAGGCGACCCGGGCGGCGGCGGAGACGTGGCGCGGGCGGAAGATTCCGCCGCACGTCCACCTCTCCAGCCCGCAGCTGCCGTGGAGCACACCCGGCGACCACCGGCCCCACGCCGGCTGGATCGATCCGGCCGACTTCCCGGAGTGCTGGCGCGACATGGATCTCACGGTGGATGTGGAGGCCAAGGAAAAAGAAAACGCCATCGCGGCCCTGCGCAGCGCGCTCGGTCCGGATTTCTGAAACGAAAGGGAACCTTCCATGCAGAACCTTTACATCGGCGCCAAACCGAAGAAGCCCGGCCTCCTGCCCGGCACCATGATTTTCACCGGCGAACGGAAGGTCGGCGAAATCACGTTGGAAGCATTTCGGTACAACGCGACGGAAATTCAGCGGTTCGAGCTCAAGAAGCCGGCGGAGATCCCGGCGCTCCTGCGCGACGACGCGATCCTCTGGCTGAACGTCAACGGCCTTCACGCGCCGGAAATCATCGCCGAAATCGGCGCCATCTTCGGCATCAACAGCCTGTTTCTGGAGGATATCCTCAACGTCGGCCAGCGCCCCAAGGTGGAGTTCGGGCCGGACTATCTCTTCTACGTCCAGAAGATGATCCGCGCCAACCAGGCCGAGGAGTGCCTGAACATCGAGCAGATCAGCTTTATCCACGGCCGCAACTACCTGCTCACCTTTCAGGAGACCGAAGGGGATGTCTTCGATTCGGTCCGCCAGCGGCTGACCAAGAACATCGGCAGAATCCGCAAGGCCGGAGCCGACTACCTCGCCTACGCGCTGATGGATATGCTCGTCGATCAGTACTTCGTCGTGCTGGACAATCTGCGCGAACTGCTCGAACCGCTCGACGACGACGCCCTCGACCCCTCCGCCGGGGAAGATCTGCCGGCCGCCGTCCGGAACTGCAAAAATCAGCTGATCCTGCTCCGCCGCTCCATCTCCCCGATGCGCGAGGTGATCGACGGGATCCTGCGCGACGGGGGCGACTTCTGGGAGGACGCGACCGTTCCCTACCTCAACGACCTGCGCGACCACCTGCTCACCGTCACCGAGACGATCGACTCCTACCGGGAGAATCTCTCCGGCGTGCTCGAACTCCACCTTGCCATGCTCAGCCAGAAGATGAACAGCATCATGCGCATTCTCACCGTGATCGCCACCATCTTCATCCCGCTCACCTTCGCCGCGGGCATCTACGGGATGAACTTCGACTACATGCCGGAACTTCGCTGGCACTACGGCTACTACCTCTTCTGGGGATTCTGCCTCATCATCGGCGTGTTCATGCTGGCCGCCTTCAAGTGGAAAAAATGGCTCTGAACCGCCGCTTGTAATCGGCGGATTCCCATGATACGTTAATCCGGCGGACGGAGGAAATCCCCTGCCCGCAGAACCCGGAAAGGATGTTTACACGATGAACTGGATCGTCAACCAGCACAGCTACACCGCTCAGCGCGTCTTCTGCATCGGCAGAAACTACGTCGAACATATCGCCGAACTCGGCAACGAGCGGCCGGAACAGCCGGTGATCTTCACCAAACCGGCCACCTCACTCCACCCGGTGAGCGACCCGGTCATTCCGCTGCCCCGCTGCGGCGACCCCCCCCACTACGAAACCGAAATCACCGTGCTCGTCGGCAAAAAGGGAGTGCCGCGCACCGCGGAGGAGGCGGTCTCCTTCATCGCCGGAATCGGCGCCGGACTCGACCTCACGCTCCGCGAAACTCAGGAGAAACTGCTCGCCCACGGCCTGCCGTGGGAGATCTGCAAGGGCTTTGACCACAGCGCCCCGATCGGCGACTTCGCCCCCTTCTCCGGCACGGCGGAGACGCTGGCGAAGCTCCGTTTCACCGGCGAGATCAACGGCGAACTCCGCCAGCAGGGCGACAGTGCGAAGATGATCTACTCCATTCCGGAACTTCTCCTCGCCGTCGCCCGCTACTGGGAGCTCCTGCCGGGAGACGTGCTCTTCACCGGCACGCCGAAGGGGGTCGGCGCCCTCGCGCCCGGCGACCGGCTCCGGATTACCGATCCGGCCGGCCGCGCCTTCGAGTGGCGCCTCGCCGAACGCTGAATTTTCTCACCGTTCCAGCAGAAACGCACAGCCGGTGAACGGCACAAGCCCGGTGACCGCGAGCTCGTTGCCGTCGACACGGCAGGAGACGCCCTCCGGGGCGAAGACACGGCGCAGGCGGCGCTTCTCCCCCAGCGGCACCCGGAGCGAGGCGGGCCCCTCCCCGAAGGTGTGAATCACCGCATAATCGCACGTCTCGCCGGAGCGGAAAACGATCTGCGAACCGCGCGGCCGGGTGAACGAGGGGGCCATGTCGCGGATCAGCCGGGTGCGGCCGCGGCGGATTGCCGGGACGCAGGCGCGGTAGAACTCCACGCCGTCGAACAGGATCTTCCGCTGCGCCTCGTCCAGTTCGGCGACGTCGCCGGAGAGGCAGAGCCGCCCGAGCAGTCCGGCCGCGAGCGAATAATGGAGCCGGTTCGAATCGTCCCACTTGCGCAGCGTGGCCCAGAGCTGGTTGTGCCGCATCGGAATCAGCTGGGCGACGTTCGCTCCGACGATCGGAATCTCCACGGCCTCATGCACATCGGTTGAACTTGCCATCGCTCCGATCCGCATCCAGCCCGCCGTCAGCCGGTGGCCGCCGGAGGAGCAGATTTCGATCACCAGATCCGGCAGTTCGCGCCGGATCCGGCGGAAGAAGTTCACCACCGCCTCCATGTGGAGCCGCAGTTCCTCGGCGGGGACCGCCCGGCCGTCACAGCCGAAGCCGGTCGGCCCGTTGTAATCCACCTTCATATATCCGAATCCGTTGTCGCGCAGGAAACGGATTACCTTCTGCTCGAGGTATTCGATCACCGCCGGGTTGCGGAAATCGAGGAAGCGCCGGGTGCCCGACTTCAGCACCTTGCCGTCGAGGTGAAGCAGCCACTCCGGGTGCTCATTCGCAAGGATGGAATCCTCCGTCGCCACTTCGAACTCAAACCAGATGCCGGGGCGGAACCCCGCCTTGCGGATGAGTTCGGCGAAGGCGCCGATGCCGCCATCCGGGTAGTTCTCCGGCGGCACGTTCCAGTCGCCGACGCCGCAGAGCGCATCCACGCCGCCGTGGAACCAGCCGGCGTCGAGCACGAAATATTTGACTTCGCTGCCCCGGAGCGTCTCCAGCACCGGCATCAGATTTCCCGGCAATGGTTTTCCCCAGGTGGTGCACCACTCGTTGAAGATCACCGGCAGATCCTGCTCCGAAGCGGGCTGGGTGTCGACCTCCTCCTCCTGATAGGCGGTCAGCCGGGGCAGAAGCTCCTCGACGCCGCCGCGCGTACAGCTCACCACGGCGGCCGGTCCGCAGATCGACTCGCCGGGAGCGAGCGTCCGGGTCCACTGGCCGAACTCGCGATCCACCATGCCGCCGGAGAGGTTGAAGAAATCACAGAACCGGCTGACCTCCAGCTGCCACGAGCCGAAGGCGACCAGCGCCGCCCCCCAGGTCACGCCGGCGCGGGTATCCTCAAATGCCACCTGCGGGAAATATCCCCGCACCGGCATCGAACCCTGCTCGCCGAAACGGAGCACCCGGACGCCGAAAGCGCTCCACGACCTCTCCATGCCCAGCTCTTCGACACTGCGGGGCTCGTGCCGCCCCTCCGCGCTCCAGTTGGAGCTCCAGCGGTGAATGCGGTAACACTCCACGCCGTCATCCGGCTGGAACGGCGAAAGCAGTCCGAGCGAGAAGCTCGAGAGCATCTCCACGGTCACAGCCTCGCTGCCGGAGTTGGTGAGCGTGGTGTTGATTTCGATCCAGGGGCGGCCCGGCAGCTGGCGCATGGTCTGCTCCAGTTGAAGTCCGCGCCCGTCGTGGAAGTGCAGAACCGCTTTGCCCTCCTCCTGCCGGAGGCCGTCGAAGCAGAGCTGGTCGACGCTGCCGGAGTTGCGCATGGTGCGGCCGGCGGAAAAATTATCCCAATACGCATCGCCGGCGATTTTGAACTGCACCGCACTCTCCGGCTGGATCGCCAGCGTATCCCGATCCCCCGAGAGGGTGTAGCCGCGGCAGCCGACGGTGTCGTTGAGGAGTTTGCAATGCTCCGGAATCTCCTCCTCCATTCCCGCCGGCACCAGCGTAAAACAGACCTTCCTCTTTTCGCGGAAAAACATCGCCGTCATGTCGCCGAATGCGACGCGGCCGATCTCTTCAAAGATTTTCATAGCCTTTCCGGCCTCCCTGTTCCGCGCCCCCGGATTCGCCCGGAGTGCGTCCGGCATGTATCATATCATCGTTCCAAACACTTTTCAACCACCCGGAAAGAGCTTCCGGCAGAAAAAACCGGGCAGGCGTTCAGCCGCGCGGATGGAATTTGCGGTGAACCGCCACCAGGCGGCTCCGATCCACATGGGTGTAGATCTCGGTCGTGCTGATATCCGCGTGGCCGAGCATCTCCTGGATCACCCGCAAATCGGCGCCGTGGGCGAGCAGATGGCTGGCAAACGAGTGACGCAATGTATGCGGGTGAACGTTCTTGCGGATTCCCGCCCGTTCGGCGGCGGTTTTGACCATGTTCCAGATCCATTCGCGGTTGAGCGGCCGCCCGCTTTTGGAGAGAAAAACGCAGCCGCACAGAGGATTCTTCTCCGCCAGTTCCGGCCGCACCTCCTCGAGATAACGGCGCAGCGTGCGCAGCGCGGTCTTCCCCACCGGCACGATCCGGGTCTTGCTCCCCTTGCCGACCACGCGGAGCAGTTCGTTGTCGAAATCCACGCCGGTCAGCGGCAGTTTCGCCGCCTCCGACACCCGCAGTCCGGAGGCGTAGAGCAGTTCGAGGATCGCCCGGTTGCGCATCTCCAGCGGGAATTTCGCCGAGTTCGGGTAGGCGGCCAGCAGGGCATCCACCTCCTGTTCGGAGAGGAAGTCCGGCAGAATCCGCCACAGCTTCGGCGAATCCATCACCGCGGTGAAATCCTCGGGAATCAGCCCCTCCTCGTGCAGAAAGCGGAAGAACATCTTGATCGAAACCAGCCGCCGCGCCAGCGTCGCGGTCTGCATCCCCTTCTCCCGTTCGCCGTCGAGGTAGTCGAGCACCAGGTCGCGGTCCACCTCGCGCCAGCTCTTCACGCCGATTCCCTCGAGAAACTCCCGGAACTCATGCAGATCGCTCAGGTAGGCGCCGGTGGTGTTGCGCGAAAGCCCCCGCACCGCGACGAGGTGTTCGTGAAAAAGGGTCAAATCCCGTTCAAACATGATTGCCAGATTTCAAGAATGGTTATATAGTATATCTGTGACAACGGAAAACATAGTGCATCCCGGCGCTTTTGCAAGGGAAAAACGGAGGATTTCACCATGAAAACGATTCTCGCAGTCCTGGCGGACGGCTTTGAAGAGACTGAGGCGGTTGCCGTGCTCGACGTGTTGCGCCGTCTGGAATTCGATGTGACGACGGCGGGTCTGAAGGCGCGCGAAGTGATGGGATCCCACTGGATCCCGATGGTGGCGGACACCACGCTCGCCGAGTGCGGCGACGCGAAGTTCGACGCGGTCTATCTGCCGGGCGGACTGCCCGGAGCGACCACGCTGCGCGACTCCGACAAGGTGATCGAACTGGTCCGGCGGATCGACGCCGAAGGCGGCGTGGTTGCCGCCATCTGCGCCGCGCCGATCGTGCTCGCCCGCGCCGGATTGCTCAAGGGGAAGCGGTTCACCATGTACCCCGGATTCGAAAGTGAACTCGGCGGCGCCGTTCCAACCGGACGCCTGGCGGAACGGGACGGGCGCCTGGTCACCGGCAAGGGTCCGGGCGCGGTCTTCGCCTTCGCCTCGGAACTGGCGAAAGCGCTCGGCCGGGATACGGAAGAGCTCTATTCCGGAATGTTCGTCAACCTCTGAGCCGCCCATGTTCAAACTGCTCAAAAAAGATTCCGGCAGCGCCGCCCGGCGCGGCCGGCTCACCACACGGCGCAACACGATCGAAACCCCGGTGTTCATGCCGGTCGGCACCCGCGCCACGGTCAAGGCGATGTCTCCGGCGGAGCTGGAGGAGCTCGGTGCGCAGATCATTCTCGGCAACACCTACCACCTTTTTCTGCGTCCGGGGCCGGAGCTGATCGAGGCCGCCGGCGGTTTGCACCGCTTCGAACACTGGGATCGTTCGATTCTGACCGATTCCGGCGGGTTTCAGGTGTTCAGTCTCGCGAAACTGCGCAAACTGGAACCGGACGGGGTCCGCTTCGCCTCGCACATTGACGGTACCCGTTTCTTCCTCGGGCCGGTCGAATCGATGCGCATCCAGCGGATGCTCGACTCGGACATCGTCATGGCGTTCGACGAGTGCACCCCCTACCCGGCCACGCCGGAACAGGCGGAGAAATCGCTCAACATCACCGCCCGCTGGGAGCGGATGTCGCGCGAACAACCGCTCAACGACGGCCAGATCCGCTTCGGCATCGTGCAGGGTTCGACCTATCCCGAACTGCGCCGCCGCGCCGCAGAGCAGATCGTCGGAATCGGCTTCGACGGCTACGCCATCGGCGGCGTCTCGGTCGGCGAGAGCGAGCCGGAGATGATGACCGCCATCGATGCGGCCGCCCCCTGCCTGCCCGAAAACGCCCCGCGCTACCTGATGGGGGTCGGCACCCCGCGGCAGATCGTTGAGAGCGTCGCCCGCGGCGTGGATATGTTTGACTGCGTGATGCCGACCCGGCTCGGCCGCCACGGTTCGGCCTTTGTCGGGAACGGCGAAACCATTCCGATCAAAGCGGGGCGGTACGCCCGCGACTTCACGCCGATCGATCCGGAGTGCAGCTGTTACGCCTGCCGCAACTTCACCAGGGCGTACATCCGCCACCTCTTCAACGTCGGGGAAATCCTCGGCGTGCGGCTGGTGACGCTTCACAACCTGCACTACTTCCTCCACCTGATGGAGCGGATCCGTACGGCGATCGAAAACGACACCTTCGAAGCTCTGCGGCAGGAATTCCGCCCGCAGTGAGAAAAGCGGCTTGCTTTTTTTAAAAAAGGTTCTATATTATCATTTTCCACTTCAAAAAAGGGAAAGTTTCACTATTCAGGAGTCTTGAAAGATGGAAAACCTTTACGAAACCACCGTCGAACGGTACCACAAGTATGTGATGCCCACCTATGCCCCGAAGATTCTGTTTGTCCGAGGCCAGGGCGCGCGCCTGTGGGACGCCGACGGCCGCGAATATCTCGATTTCGCCGCCGGGATTTCCGTCTGCAACCTCGGCCACTGCAATCCGCGGGTGACCGCCGCCATTCAGAAGCAGGCCGCGACGCTGGTGCACGTCTCCAACCTCTACATGAACGAGGTGATGCCGCGCCTCGCCGAAAAGCTGATTACCAACTGCTTCGACGGCGTGGTCTTCTTCGCGAACTCCGGTGCGGAGGCCAACGAGGGCATGATCAAATTCGCCCGCAAGATCGGCAATGCGACCGGCCGCAACGAGATCATCTCGATGAACAACTCCTTCCACGGGCGGACGCTTGCAACGCTGGCCGCCACCGGCCGCGCCAAGTACCGCAAGGGATTCGAGCCGGAGGTGCCCGGATTCAAGCAGGTGGACTTCAACGACATCGACGCGCTCAAAGCCGCGATCACCGACAAAACCTGCGCCGTTCTGCTCGAACCGGTGCAGGGCGAAGGCGGCATTCTGCCGGCCGACCGCGACTATCTGCGGCAGGTCCGGGCGCTCTGCGACGAGAAGAATTTGCTGCTGCTCTTCGATGAGGTGCAGTGCGGCATGGGCCGGATCGGCACCCGGTTCGCCTGGCAGAGCTTCGGCGTCGAACCCGACGCCTTCTCGATGGCCAAGGCGATCGCCAACGGCCTGCCAATGGGCGGTTTCATCGTCCAGCGCAAATACGCGGACACCCTGACCGTCGGCACCCACGCGAGCACCTTCGGCGGCACGCCGCTGGTCTGCGCCGCCGCGCTGGCGGTTCAGGAGGCGTTCGATCAGGACGGCGTCCTCGAAAACTGCGTCGAACAGGGCAGCTACCTGCGCACCAAACTTGCCGAACTCGGCAAAAAGTACTCCTTCGTCAAGGAGGTGCGCGGCATGGGGCTGATGATCGGCGTGGCGCTCGACCGCGAAGCGGCGACACTGGCCGGACTCCTGCTCAAGCGGAACCTCGTGGTGCTGACCGCTGGGGAGACCGTTCTCCGGCTTCTGCCCCCCTTGGTCATCACCCGCGAAGAGGCCGACCTCGGTTTGGAAAGAATCGCAGCCGGACTGGAAGAACTCGACCGGCTGATCAAAGAGGAGAAGTAATCCCATGAAGAAAGATCTGTTGACGCTGAGGGACATCACCCTCCCGGAACTCAATGAAATATTCGCTCTCGCTTCGAAGCTGAAGGCCGAACGCGGCAAGGTGAGTTTCACCCCGCTGACAGGCAAGAGCATCGGGCTGATCTTCGCCAAGTCCTCCACCCGCACCCGCGTCTCCTTCGAAGTGGGCGTCGGCGAACTCGGCGGACGGCCGCTCTATCTGGATCAGTCCAAGATGCAGGTCGGGCGCGGCGAAACCGTGGCCGACACCGCCAAGGTGCTCAGCCGCTACCTGCACGGCATCGTCATCCGCACCTTCTCGCACGCCGACGTCGAGGAGCTGGCCCGCGAAGCGACGATTCCGGTCATCAACGCGCTGACCGACGACTACCACCCCTGCCAGATCATCGCCGACCTCCTGACCATCCGGGAATACTCCGGGCGGGTGGATGGTTCGATCCGGATGGCCTTCTACGGCGACGGCCGCAGCAACATCGCCAACTCCCTCATGCTGGCGGCCCGGCTGACCGGCATGGAGCTGGTGATCGCCGCGCCGGAAGAGGAGCGTCCGAGCGAAGCGCTGATGGCCGGCTGCCCGAACATCCGCTGGGAAGTTGACCCGATGAAGGCCGCTGAAAAGGTGGACTACTTCTACACCGACGTCTGGGTGAGCATGGGCTTCGAAGCCGAACAGGCGCGCCGCATGAAGATCTTCCGCCCCTATCAGGTCAATGCGGAGCTCTTCAAGGTGGCCAGTCCGGATGCGAAATTCCTCCACTGCCTCCCCGCCCACCGCGGGGAAGAGGTCTCGGAGGACGTGATGGATTCTCCCCGTTCGATCGTCTTCGACGAGGCGGAAAACCGTCTCCACGTCCAGAAGGCGATCATGGCGATGCTGATGAAGTAACACCATGTCGTTCGTTGCGGTTCTTCTGATTGCGGTAGGCGTCTCCATCGATGCGTTCGCCGTCTCGGTGAGCGGCGCCCTCTGCGACCGCACCGGCAGAAAGATCCGCAACGCCGCCTGGGCCGCCCTCTTTTTCGGCGGCTTTCAGATCCTCATGCCGCTCCTCGGATTCGCCGCGGCCGCACTGCTGCAGAACGTGGTCCGCACCATGGACCACTGGCTCGCCTTCGCGCTGCTCGGATTCGTCGGCGGAAAAATGATTTTCGAAGGGCTCCGGAAAGAGGAGGAGAAGGTGGGAAAGGATGGCGCGGAGCCCTGCTGCCCGCCGGATTTCTTCGCGCCGCGCGCCCTCTTTCTGCCGGCAATCGCCACCAGTCTGGATGCGCTGGCAGTGGGAGCAGGGCTGGCGTTCGCCGGTTCCGGCATCTGGATCCCCGCCCTCGCCATGGGGGTGGTCACGGCGGCGGCCTCCGCCATCGGCGTGTTGATCGGCGTCCGCCTCGGCTCCCTGGCCGGCGAGCGGGTCATGATGGTCATCGGCGGCTGCGCCATCGTCCTTATCGGGCTCAAAATCCTGCTGGAGCATCTCGGAATTCTCTGAACCGGCCGCACCGGTTCAGAATTTCAATCCCTGTCCCTGCTGGCGCAGTGTCACCAGCGCGTTCCGCAAGGTGCGGATGGAACTGCAATACGCGGCCAGCGTCTCCCGGAGCGTGTCATCCTGCCCGGCGTTGCGCTCCCCCTTCCGCCGGCTGAAACGGTTCAGATTGTCGTCGCACACCTCGGCGAGCCACCGGGAATACGCCTCCGGCTCCACCGTGGCGAGTGTCGGCGGCGGCTCATCCCGACGGCTTTTCCCGCTCCGGCGGTTTCGACTGCGCCGGAACGTCTTCTCGTAATCGGCCATGCCGGTACCCTTGAGCCGGAAGTGATAGGAGGAGGCGAGCCGCCGGCTCACCGACTGAAAGAGATTCCGCAGTTCCGCCGCCGGGACCGACATGTTCGGCATCTGATCGAGCCGGGCGCGGGTCAGCACCCGCTGTACATCGCGCCCGTTCAGCTCAAGCTCGTTGAGCAGTTCGGCGGTCTCCTGATAATACGCCTCATCCGGCGACATCCCCGCCGCCCGCCAGAAACGCTGTTCAATCCGGTCGAGTGCGGCCGCGATCCGGTCGAGCCGGTCCGCGGCCGTCAGCGGCAGTGCCGCCGCCGACAGCCACATCACAAGCAGCAGCAGTGCCGGGAACGGCCGCCTCACGCTTCGGGCTCCCGTTCCAGCGCCGTGGCGAGCCGCTTCGTCAGCCGCTCCGCCAGAGCGGCCGCCTCACCGTCGCCGTACTGCTTCTGGCGCCAGTTCCAGTGGAATCCATCTTCGACGCCGCGCGGCACCACGTGCAGATGGGCGTGCATGACCACCTGCCCCGCCGCCGCGCCGTCCGCCAGATGCAGATTGAACGCATCCCAGTCGAATTCGCGGCGCAACGCCACGCCGATCCGGGCGCCGATGTGGAACATCCGGCCGGCCGTCGCCTCCGGAATCGTCGCGCTCGACTCGTGGTGCTCTTTCGGAATGACCAGCGTATGGCCGAAATTGATCGGGCCGATGTCGAGAAACGCCAGCACCAGATCGTCCTCGTAGACCTTGACCGCCGGAATCTCTCCGGCGATGATTTTGCAGAAGATGCAGTTCGCCATGATTCAGTTCTCCTTGAAAAGTTTCAATATCGACTCCCGGCTGCCGAAGACGGTCAGCTGATCGCCTTTTTCCAGCAGAGTATCCGGGCTGAGAATCGTTTCGGTCGGGCAGCCGGGCTTGTGCATCAACAGCACCGTCACGTTGCAGCGGTTGCGCAGATCCAGCTGGCGGAGCGATTTGCCCGCCATCCGCGCCGGCACCGAAACCTCCGCAAACGCCGACCCCTTGAATTCGAAGAGATCGGTGATGTTCGTCATCGAAAGCCGCCGGGAAATCCGTTCGGCCACATCCTGTTCCGGCTGGATCACCTCGTCGGCCCCGAGCCGGTAGAGAATCCGCTCCTGAATGGCGGTGTTCGCCTTGGCCAGCACCTTGCGCGCCCCCTCCTGCTTGAGCAGTGTCAGCGCCAGAACCTGATCTTCAAAATGGGAGCTCATGCCGAGAATCACCGCGTCGAACTTGGCGACGTTCAGCTCCCGCACCACCTCTTCGTTGCTGACGTCGGCGATGATCGCCTCGGTCACCTTCTCACGCAGATCGTCCACCCGCTCCCGGTCGATATCGACGACGACGACGGTGTTGCCCGCCTTGCCCAGCTCCACCGCCAGTTTGGCCCCGAAAGAGCCGAGCCCGAACACTGCATACTGATTTCTGGCCATACTCTACCTGAATTCCCCGTTTAACCAATAATAACCCGTTCATCGGGATATTTCAAGCGCACCGTCTTCTCGCGCCCCAGCAAAAACAGCATAATCGTAAACGGCCCGATCCGGCCGATGAACATCAGAAACGAAAGCAGGAGCTTCCCTTCCACCGTCAGCTTGGCCGTGCCACCGATCGTCAGCCCGGTGGTTCCCAGCGCCGACGCCGCCTCAAAAAACGCCTCCATCATCACGGTTCCCGGCGTAATCATCTGAATCGCCATCGCCGCCACGCAGGCAAGAAGCGTGAACATCACGATGATGGTGAAGGCACGCAGCACCTGCGCCGACGGAATCCGCCGGTGAAACATCAGCACCTCCGGATTCCCCTTGAAGGTGTTGAGAATGGCCGCCGCCGCCACCGCCACCGTACTGGTCTTCATGCCGCCGCCGGTCGAGCCGGGCGAGGCGCCGATCAGCATGAAGATGATGATCAGCGTCGTCGTCGACGCCGGAAGCGTCGTGATGTCGAATGTACTGAATCCGGCGGTCCGCGACGAAACCGACAGGAACAGCGCGTCAAACCAGCCGATCACCCGGTCGTTGATCACCCCGAAAAACCAGATCAGCACCGCGCCCGCCGCAATCAGAATCAAATTGGTCAGCAGAACCACCTTGGAGTGAACCCGCAGATGGGTTCCGCGCCGCCGCATCACCTGCAGAAGATCGTAAATCACATACACCCCCAGGCCGCCGAGAATCACCAGCGCCCCCACCGCAAACTGCACCAGGCGCGACTGCCCGGCCAGACTGTCCACAAACGGACTCAGCCCCGCGTTGCAGAATCCGGTGATGGAGTGAAACAGCGAATACCAGAGCGACTGCCCCCAGGAGTATTTCTCCAGAAACCCCGGCAACATCAGCAGGAATCCGCACGCCTCGCTGACCAGCGTATAGGTAACGACGGTCCGGGTCAGCCCTTCGGTTCCCCGCAGCGAGAAGTTGTCGCTCAAACTGGAGATCATCAGCGTGTCGCTGAAGGAGAGTCCGCCGCCGAGCATCAGCAGAATCGACGCACTCAGCGTCATGATGCCGATTCCGCCGATCTCCACCATCAGCAGGATCATCGACTGGCCGAACAGCGTGAAGTTCTCAATCGGCAGCACGCTCAGCCCGTTGACGCAGACCGACGAGGTCGCCATGAACAGCGCATCGCTCCAGGAGAGCTCCCCCGCACGGTAGCACCACGGCAGCTTGAGGATCAGCATCCCCGCCAGAATGAACGTCAGAAAGGACAGAATAAACAGCGACTGCCCCTTTTTCACCACGCCGATCAGCATGCCGCCACCTCCGCCGCCGCGAACGGGATCACCACCCCTCGGTCACCGCGATGACCAGCTGCTTCGCCGCATCGTACGCCGCCTGCCGGATGCCGTTGCGACGGCCGATGTACATATCCGGCCCGGTCTGGAACTCCGCCGAACCGGTCACCGACCGGGTGGAAATGAGCGGCTTGGCACTGCCGGGAATGATCACCGAAAATTCCACCGTCATCTTGACCCGCCACTCGTTCGGCACGAAAAGATCGTCGTTGACCGTCGACCAGTTCACCTCGGAGAACGCAATGCTGAGAACCCGGGCGTAGACGATGCAGTCCGCCTCCTTCTCATCCACCAGCTTGAGCGAACCATCCGTCATGAAACACTCGCAGAGCAGTCCGCGCATCTCCGCCGCAACATTGTAGGCGACGGTTTCATTGACCACCGGAGCGACGGCGACCGTCTTCACCTGCGGGTGCATCAGAGAACCAACCTGGTAGCCGCAGCCGCCCAGCAGGAGAAACAGCAAGAGAAAAAGTGTACGCGGCAGCCGGCTCATCGGGCATCCTCCTTCGACGCTTCATTCATATTGGACTTGAGCTGACCGGAGAGATCGAAAACCGGCAGCAGGAACTTCCCGCTCCCCTCCCCCGGCGCAATCAGCAGTTTCTCCGCCTCCTGCGGCAGCGGATAGGCGACAATCCGCGGCAACCGCGAAGCCGGATCCGGCCGGAACTCCTCCGGCACAAAGGTGCGGTCCAGCTTGACCAGCAGCGCTTCGGAGGCGTCCGCCGAAAGCGTGTCCGGATACTCCTGCAACACCTGCGCCAGATAACGCTCCGCCGCCGCTTTCCGGCCGTTCTCGGCGTAATATTTCGCCATCGACAAGAGCCGGGCCGCCTGAATGTCGCGCCCCAGCATCAGATGGCGCTTGACCCAGTCGTTCTCGCTCGCGTCGGGATATTTCTCCTGAAAGGTCTTGAACGCATCCATGGCCTCCTGATTGTAGCGGCCGTCGCCGTCGCCGCGCTGTGAAAGCTGGTAGAGACCGGTTCCAAGCGCAAGGTAGGCGTATTTGCACTCCGGGGAATCCGGGAAATCCCGGATAATCAGCCGGAGCTGCTCCAGCGACTTCTGCAACTCCCCCTTCTGATCGAAGAGATAGGCGAGCCGGAGCCGCGCACCGGGAGCGTTTTCCGCAAACGGCGCCCGCGAAAGCGCCTTTTCGAACACCTCGATGCTCTTGTCGTCATCCACCAGCCAGGGGATCCAGCGCAACGACCAGAACGACGGATCGCGCCGCCCCTGATAGTAGGCTTCGCCGATCGCATACTCCCGCTGAACAAGTGCGACGAAATCGGCGTATTCCGGATAGGAGGTGAGCAGTTTCTCGATCGCCTCAAACTCGCGGTAGAGCAATCCGCACATCCGCCACGCGGAGATCTGGGCCAGCACCGAATTCGCCTTGACTGCAGTGGAGTCCCCCAGAAGTTCGGCATCCTCGAATTTTCCCGCCGCATCGCGGTAATCCCCCGCCTCGTAGGCGGTGCGGCCGGCCATGTAGGCGGCGGTGGCTTCGTTGTCGTCGGCCGCCGCCGTCACGGCCAGGCAGAGGGCCAGAGCAGGAAGCAGAATTCGTTTTATCATCGATCCATCCTGTTTGCGGTTGTGCAACTGCCGCGCCGTCACATCAGTTTCAGCCCGGGCAGATCCTGTACATCGATAAAGCCGCAGACGCCGCCGGCGTCGTCGACCACCACAATATCGTCGATATGGCGCTTCTCCAGCACCTTGAGCACTTCGACCGCCAGCGCATCCTGCCGGATCGAAACCGGTCCGGGCGTCATCACTTCGCGCATCTCGCGCTCGAGCACCGACATATCCTTCTCCGCCCAGCGCCGGAAATCGCCGTCGGTGAAGATTCCGGCCAGTTTGCCGTCGTCAACGACAATCGCCGAACCACAGCGGGCGTGGCTCATCCGGAAGAGGGCCTCCCGCACCTTGGTGCCGGGATCCACGATCGCGGAATGTTCCTTGTCGCGCATGATATCCGAAGCGCGCATCGTCACCATGCGGCCAATCGCACCACCGGGGTGCAGCCGCCCGTAGTCGCTCTTGGTGAATCCCTGCTCGTCGAGCAGAACCATCGCCAGCGCATCGCCGAGCGCCAGGAGAGCGGTCGTGGTGGTCGTCGGCGCAAGGTTGAAGGGACACGCCTCCCGCGGCACCGGCATCTCCACGACCAGATCGCTCATCTTCCCGAGCGTGGAACCGGCGGAAGCGGTGATCGCGACCAGTTCGACCCCCAGCCGTTTCGCCGGCGTCAGCACGACCAGCAGCTCCTCGGTCTCGCCGCTGTAGGAGAGCGCGATGAGAAGATCGTGCTTCTGAATGATGCCGAGGTCCCCGTGCCGCGCCTCCACCGGATGCATGAACACCGAGGGGGAGCCGACGCTGGAAAGGGTGGCCGCAATCTTCTTGCCGATGTAACCGCTCTTGCCGACGCCGGTGAACACCAGTTTGCCGCCGGCGTTGATCACATCCATGCAGCGGTGAACCAGCTGCTCGAAACTCGCGCCTAAATTGTCGCGCACAGCCACCAGCCCCTCGATCTCGGTGTCGAACACCTCGCGGGCACGTTCCAGAATCGCTTTTTTCATCTCACATCTCCCTTGTTACAGACGGCAGGAGCGAATGTCCGTGACAATGATGCCGCGGGCGCCGATCTGGTAGAGCTCATCCATGATCCGGTTGCACTCCTTGCGGGCCACCATCGCCTTGACCGCGACCCAGTCCGGGTTGGAGAGCGGCGAGACGGTCGGGGATTCCAGCCCGGGAGTGATCGCGCAGGCCGCCTCCAGCTGAAGGCGCGGAATGTCATATTCGACCATCGCGTAGGCTCCGGCAACCAGAATTCCTTTGAGACGGGCGATCAGTTTCCGGACCGCCGGCCGTTCAGCGAGTTCGGCGGAGCGGCCGATCAGAATCGCCTCCGAAACGAGCATCGGCTCGCCGATCACCTCCAGCCCCGCCTCGCGCAGCGTCGCGCCGGACTCCACCACGTCGGCGATGGCGTCGGCCACCCCGAGGCGGATTGAAATCTCCACCGCGCCATCCAGCCGGACCACCGGGCAGGAGAGGCCGCGCTGAGCGAGATTCTTCCGGAGCAACTCCGGATAGGAGGTGGCGATGCGCAACCCGTTGAGCGTCTCGACCGTGAGACCGGAATTCTTCGGCACCGCAAAGCAGAAGCGCGACCGCCCGAACTCCAGGTTCATCAGCTCGGTCACCTGCGCGCCGGAATCCGCCGCGAGGTCGCGGCCGGTGATCCCGAGGTCGAGCACGCCGTTGCCGACGTAAAGCGCGATGTCGCGCGGGCGCAGAAAGACGAAATCGATCTCATTCTCCCGGTCGGAGACGATCAGCTCACGGCCGGAACGGGTGCAGCGGTACCCGGCCTCGCGCAGAAGCCGGACGGAATCTTCGGAAAGGGCCCCCTTGTTGGGGATTGCCAGTTGCAGACTCATGAAAAACTTTCCTGTTGTAGGCTCTTAGAGATACTTGTAAACATCTTCGAGTTCGAGACCGTTGGCGATCATCATGACCTGAAGGTGGTAGAGCAGCTGGGAGATCTCCTCGGCGGTCTTCTCCCGCCCCTCATATTCCGCGGCCATCCACACTTCGCCGGCCTCTTCGACGATCTTCTTGCCGATGAAATGCTTGCCCTTGTCGAACTCCTTCACCGTCCCGGACGCGGGATCGTGAGACGACACCTTTTCCTTCAGCTCCAGAAACAGCCCGTCAAATGTTTTCATACGATCTTTTCACCCTAGAAATAAACTCTTTCGAAACGTCTTGCCGTTAATATAGCCCGGCAAATGGAAATTACCAGATCCCCGCACGGCCGGAATGACAACATTGCACAATTTTTTCACTTTTTTCACAATTCCGCCGCAACCCGGCTTGCATTTCCCCGAAAAAGTGTCATATTATACGATGTTGTGCGCTCATAGCTCAGTTGGTAGAGCAAGTGACTCTTAATCACTGGGTCCTGGGTTCGAGTCCCCGTGAGCGCACCATTTTTTTTGTCTTTCTCACACACCGGGCCGTTCCGCAACGATCACCAGATGGTCCGGCTGATCGTCGGTGAGCGATACAATCCGCAGTCCGGCTTCCGGCAGAAGTTTCTCCCATCCCGCCCGCCCGGGCGAGGAATAGGGAAATTCCACATTCTGCATCCGGCCGGAGGCGATTCCCGGCCGCACCCCGCCGGTGAGCAGCAGACGGCCGCCCGGCTCCAGCCACGAAGCGATCCGGCGCAGCATCGCCCCATGTTCCCCGATCGCGAGATGAAAGAGCGAATCCCACGCCAGCACCGCGCCGAACCGTTCCGCAGAACGGAACTCCGCCGCATCGCACTGCACAAAAGTCGCACCGGGAGCGTTCCGCCGCGCCAGCTTCAGCAGTTCCCCGGAGAAATCCACGCCGGTCACCCGGAAGCCGCGTTCGAGCAGAAGTTGCGTCTGCCGCCCCCAGCCGCAGCCGAGTTCCAGAATGGAGATGCCGGCCGGAAGCCGGGCGATCCACGCTTCGAGCGCCTCCCGCCCGTAAGAGCCGGGCGTCGCCCCGGCGATCCACGTCGCAATCCGGTCATACCCCTCCCGTACCTGACGGTGGCACGAGGCGACGGCCGCACAGGTTGCCGCCTCGTCCGCGGCATGGAGCACCAGATCGTGCCGGAACGGGAGCCGGAGCGTCTCCGCGAACCGCTCCTCCCGTGCCGTACCGCCGCAGGGGAAAAATCCCAGTTCGGCCAGAGAATTTTTCAATTCCGTCCGGGAAGCGGTTCCCGCGGGGAAACAATCCGCCCGCACCACAGAGCCACCGCCGCAGCCGACCTTCAGATGTCCGCCGAACCGCGCAACCACCGGGGCAAGCAACTGCTCCAGCTCCGCCCGCTGTTCCGGGGATGGCGGCGGCCGATCCGGCGCTTCCGCCCGGGGATCCCGCACAGAAAAGAGATCGTGTACCATGATCCGGTCGCCGACCGGCTTTTCATACCGCCCCGCGCGGAGCATGCCCAGCCGGGCGGCAACCCGGAGCGAACTGGCGTTCTCCGGCCGGATGTCGGCGATGACCCGCCCCGCCTTCCGCACCCGGAATGCGAAGTCGAGGCATCCCCGCGCGCCCTCCGTCGCGTAGCCGCGATGCTGAAACTCCCGGCGCAGCATCCAGCCGACGCCGAGATGGGAGCGGCCTTCGATCTCCTCCGGAATCAGTCCGATCTGACCGACCGCTTCGCCCGAGTTCCGTTCGACCGCCAGCCAGTAACCGCAGCCGTACTCCCGGTAGCGGAACAGTATCCGCGCCAGCCACTGCCGCACCTCCTCTTCCGAAAAAGCGTGCTCCCACGCGTACATCACCTCGATATCCTGCAACATCGAACGAAGCGCCGGCAGGTCCTCCTCCGTCATCTCCCGCAAAATCAGCCGTTCCGTGGCGAGAATCACCCGTCCCGGCGTTTTCTCCCGGCAGTCGCCCATCAGCGCGCCTCCGTTTTAACCGGCCGCACTTTCGCCCCGGCGCAAACCTGCGCTTCGCCGTCAACCAGATCCAGCCCCGCCTTCCCGGCCGGCGTCGCACGGCTCACCCCGAAACCGGCAGCGCCGCTCCGGACAGAATCGTGTTTCATACCTCCTCCGTCTTCTCTCCACTGTGGTTCAAGCCTGTGTGATCCATCCGGTATTGCGAGGGGGAAACTCCGTAAATCCGGCGGAACTCATTGGTAAAATGATAGGCGGAATTGTATCCGCACTCGGCCGCCACCTCCTTGATCCGCAAAGTTCCCGCCGCCAGCAGACTCTCCGCCCGCAGCATGCGCAATCGAACCGCCTGCTGAAACGGCGTCCGCCCGGTCAGCGCGACCACCCGGCGACGGAAGGTCGGTTCGCTCATGTGAAAGCGGGCCGCCACTTCCCCCGGATGAAACGGCTCTGCAAAGTGGCGGTCGAAATAGTCCAGAATCGCCCGGTCCAGTTCCGGAAGCGGCGGCGCCGCATCCAGAAAACGGCGCACCATCTGCAACACGGCAAACGCGTCTCCGCCCAGCAGTTCCGCCGCCTCCTCCCGCAGATCGCGGCAAACCCGGGCGAACAGCGACAATACCGCGCCGGACTCCGCCCCGGGGACGAAATCCACACCGTCGAGCCGAAAACGTTCCAGCAGAAGGTTCAGCCACGTTCCCCGCATTAAGATGCCGTACTTCTCGCAGGACGATCCCTCCGGATGGAGCCAGTCGTTCTCCGCCCCCGGACGCAGGAGAAAGAGATCCCCCGCCTCGGCGGCATAGGCGCGGCCGCCGCAGCGCAGCAGAATCTCCCCCGACACCACGTATTCCAGCGAAAGAAAATTCTGTCGACGCCGACGCTGAAAACTGTATCCTTCCAGAAACGTGTGATAAGCGGAAAAACAGGCCAGTTCCGGCGGCAGGGCCGCCTTCCCCGTATACCGTACCGCCTCACCGATGCCATGTTCTCCGGCCCGGCAGATCGAACCATCCCGGCTGCGCGCCTGAAAACAGGCGGGCTGTCGCAGAAAAAGTTCAATATCGGCAAGCTGCCTCATCTTTCGTTATTCCGCATCTCTTTTTCTTTTTCTGTATCAAAAATACCACGTTTCACAGGACGATGCAACCTGCTTCATGGTAAAATATGGCAGAAAAACCATTTCACCCCCGGGAGGTCAAAACGATGGAATATTCTGTCATTCCGCTTCATATCGGCATGGAGAAACCCCTGCGCTGTCTCCATATCGCCGACACCCATCTGCTCTTCGCCGACGGCCGCGACAATGCCGCCAAATACAACATCGCCATCCGCCGTTACGGAGAATATGTCTACACCAACATCGGCAGAAATGTGCCCTATTTTCTCGACGCGCTGCTCTACACCCGCGATCACTGCGACCTCATGCTTCACTGCGGCGACCTCATCGACTTCGTCTCTCTCCAGAATCTCGAAGTGGCGCAGAAGCTCTTCGACCTGGCCGGAATCGACTATTTCATGTGCGCAGGCAACCACGAATACACTCACTACTCGGGCCAGCATCCGGAGACGCCGGAGGAGGCCGAAGCGGGACGGCACCTGGTGCCGCGCTATTTCCGCAACAACCTCTACTTCGACTCGCGGCAGATCCACGGCCTCAATCTGATCGCCATCGACAACGGCAATTACCGTTTCACCGCCGATCAGCGGGAACGGTTCGAACGGGAGGTCGAACGGGGAATGCCGATGATTCTGCTGATCCACAACCCGATCTACACACCGGCACTCGCCGACTACCGGTTCGACAACGAAGGAAAAGGGTCGCTCGCTCTGATCGGCTGTCCGCCGGACGCACCGGAACGGCACCGGAAATTCGACTCCTGCCCGCCGGACGAAACCACTCTCGACTTCATCGCGCGTCTAAAGCAGGAACCGCTGCTCAAAGCAGTACTCGCTGGCCACGTCCATTTCCATCAGAACTATGTCGAAGAAATCGCCCCCGGCCTGCGGCAGTTCGTCGTCGGAGGCGGTTACTACGGCTGCGGCGAAGTGTTCGAAATCTCCTGACCGGCCAATCAGAAGTAGCGGCCGGTGAGCCGACGGATCAGCCGGAGATAGCTCCACGAAAGCGGAATCAGCGCCCCGATCCATGCGGCAGGGTTGGAGAGACACACCCCGGCATACCCGAACCACGCCCCCAGCAGCGGCGCGCCGAACGAACGGACGAAGAGTTCGCTCACCCCCGCCATCATCGGCACAAAGGCGTACCCCATCCCCTGCAGGGCGTTGCGGTAGATGAAGAGAAATCCGAGCAAAACATAGAATCCGCCGTTGGTAATCATGTAGATACGGACCAGGTGAACGATCTCGCTCTGCCCTTCGCCGAGAAAGAGCGCCGTGAACTGCGGACACAACATGATCACCGCAATGCCGATCAGCACCGCGAACACCGTCGAAAGCTTCATGCAGGCGTTCACGCCATGACGCACCCGGGTGTAGAGCTTCGCTCCGTAGTTCTGCGCCGCGAAGGTCGCCACCGCAATGCCGATCGAAAATCCCGGCTGAACTGCGATTTGATCCACCTTGGACGCCGCGGTGAAGGCGGCGATCGTGGTCGATCCGAACCGGTTCAGCACCGCCTGCATGACGATCACTCCGATCGCGGTAATCGAGAACTGAAACGCCATCGGCAGTGCGATCCGCAGATGCTCCCAGGCGAACATCCAGTCAAATCTCCAGTCGCTCCGCCGCAGGTGAAGCTCCCGGAAATGACGGAGGGCGTAGCGGTAACACCAGAACCCGGCCGCGAACTGCGACACCACCGTCGCCCACGCCGCGCCTGCCACCCCCATGTCGAACCAGAGAATGAAGATGAAATCCAGCACGATGTTCAGCACCGAGGCGATGATGAGAAAGTAGAGCGGCGTCCGGCTGTCGCCGAGCGCGCGGATGATGCCGGAGATCAGGTTGTAGAACACCGTCGCCCCGATGCCGATGAAAATGGCCGAAAGATACCCGCTCGCCCCGTCGAAGATATCCTCCGGCGTATTCATCAGCCGCAACATCGGCCGGGTGAAGATCACGCTCGCCACGGTCGCAATCAGCGACACCGCGGTGCAGAGGATGGTCGCCGTGGCGATCGAACGGCGCACCCCCCGGTGATCCTTCGCCCCGAACCGCTGGGCGGTGATCACCGTCACCCCGCCGGTGAAGCCGAAGAAGAAGCCGAGCACCAGAAAACAGAGCGGTCCGGTCGCGCCCACCGCCGCCAGCGCCTGCACGCCGATGGTGCGGCCGACGATCACCGTGTCCGCAATGTTGTAGAGCTGCTGAAAGATGTTGCCGATCAGCAGCGGAATGGTGAACATCACGATCAGCCGCAGCGGGCTGCCGACAGTCATATCCTGGGTCATGGGAAATCCGGGTGTTCTGAAAAAAATGTCTCTGGGAAAGCGATCCGCATAAAATAACGCCACCCTCCCCCGCTTTCAAGGAGCACTCGATAAAAAAATGGTGTTTTCCCGCGGATTCCTCCGGCCGGAATTTGCAATCGGCACATTCCGACTGTACATTGGGTATTTGTCTTCAAACAACAACTCCACAACGATATGGATTTTACTGCCATGAGCAACACACAGACCGTCAGAACCCGTTTCGCCCCGAGCCCGACCGGCTTCATGCACGTGGGCAACCTCCGCACCGCCCTCTACGCCTTTCTGCTGGCGAAGTCGCAGGGCGGCAAGTTCGTCCTGCGGATCGAGGACACCGACCGCACCCGCTACGTCGAAAACGCGGTCGAGGTGATCTACCGCACTCTCGAGCAGGCGGGTCTCCCCCACGACGAGGGTCCGGATGTCGGCGGCGACTTCGGCCCCTACGTCCAGAGCGAACGCAAATCGATCTACCTCGCCTATGCCGAAGAGCTCGTCCGGCGCGGCGCGGCCTACTACTGCTTCTGCGACAAAACCGAGGAGCACGACGGCGATGAGGAGAGTGTCTCCACCGGTTACGACGGCCGCTGCCGCAACCTCTCCGAAGCGGTGGTGAAGGAGCATCTCGCCGACGGCAAGCCCTACGTCATCCGCCAGAAGATCGACAAGGAGGGAGTCAGCACCTTCGACGACCTCGTCTTCGGCCGCATCACCATCGAAAACAAGGTGCTCGACGACCAGATCCTCATCAAGCGCGACGGCATGCCCACCTACAACTTCGCCAACGTCGTCGACGACCACCTGATGCAGATCACCCACGTGGTGCGCGGTTCGGAATACCTCCCCTCCACCCCCAAGTACAATCTGCTCTACACCGCCTTCGGCTGGGAGATTCCGCAATATGTCCACCTGCCGCTCATCATGGGGCGGAGCGAGGACGGCACCATCGCCAAGCTCTCCAAGCGCCACGGTTCGGTGAGTTTTGAAAACCTCGTCGCCGAAGGGTACCTCCCCGAAGCGATCGTCAACTACATCGCCCTGCTCGGCTGGTCGCCGAAGAACGACCGCGAAATCTTCCCGATGCCGGAACTGATCGAGATCTTCAACATCCACGGACTCAACAAATCCCCCGCGGTCTTCGACTACGACAAACTCAAGTGGATGAACGGCGAGTACATCAAGGCGATGACGCCGGAGGAGTTCGCCCGCCGCAGCTTCGCCTTCAGCGGCCTCGAAGGAACTCCCCTCGCGGAGAAGTGGAACAAGATCGCGCCGCTCCTCCAGCAGCGGGTCGAGAAGCTCGATGAGATTCCGGAGAAGATCGCCTTCCTCCGGGAACTGCCCGAATACACCGTCGATTTCTTCTGCAACAAGAAGAGCAAATCCAATCCGGAAATCGCGAAAACGATCCTCAACGACCTGCTCCCCGCCTGCGAGGCGCAGCAGGAGTGGAGCGCCGAAGCGCTCAGCGCCCTCTTCACCGGGTACGCCACGGAGCACGGCATGAAGCTCGGCCTCCCGATGTGGGGCATCCGGATCGCGGTCTCCGGCTGTCTGGTCACCCCCGGCGGCCCGGCAGAGATCATGGAGATTCTGGGCCGGGAGGAGTCGCTCCGGCGTATCCGCCTCGCGCTCGACAAACTCTGAGCTGAAGTTCAGGAAAAGAGCAGATGGAGGAGCATCCCCGCCGCGGCGGAGGTGAAGATCACCCCCATGATGCTCATCTTGCGGTAGTAGAGAACCAGTCCGGAGTAGATCAGCACCGGGAACATCTCCCAGCAGACGGAGAACTCCCCCGTGTAGGCCTCCGGGCTGCCCGCCAGTTTCCGGACGAAGTAGTCGATCGGAATCTGTTCAGAGAAGATCGACATGCCGAGGCAGGCGACCAGCGCGGAGGCGACCAGCGCCACCGTCACCGGCTTCACGCCGAACATCAGACTGCGCACGAGAGAACTCTTCTCCCCCTTCTGATAGAAGCGGGTCGCCAGCGACATCAGGATCATCGAGGGGGTGAGCAAGCCGATGGTGGCGGCGAGTCCCCCCGCCCAGCCCGCCTGCCGGAACCCGAGAAAGGTGGCGAGGTTGACGCCGATCGGCCCGGGAGTGATCTGCGACACCGCCATGAAGTTGCCGAGCTCCTCCAGCGTCAGCCACTGCCGGGCGGTGACCAGTTCGTCGATGTAGAACTGCAGCAGACTGCCGCCGCCGTTGAGGCAGAGCAGACCGAAGCCGCAGAAGAGCAGAAAAAGTTTCAGCAGAATCATTTTGCCGTGCCCTCCCCGAGCTCGCTGCCCGGCGGCATCTTCCGGCAGATCAGCATGCAGTAGATCACGCCAAAGAGGAGTCCGCCGCCGATCAGCCAGCCCGGATTGATGTGCCCGACCAGAATCAGCAGAAGACAGGCGAAGAAGAGCGCCTTCTGCACCGGACTGCCCACCGACCCGCGCCAGATGCGGAGCATCGCCACAAACGTGAGCGCGGTCATCGCGGTCCGCACCCCGGCGAACGCCCCGGCCAGCAGCGGGTGCTCGATCGGAATGAGGTCAAACCCCATCGCCACGAAGCTGATTACCAGAAACGAGGGGGTCGCCACCCCGGTGAGCGCGGCGAACGCCCCGGCAAACCCGGCCACCCGGAATCCGGCGTAGATCGCGACGTTCCCCGCCGTCAGCCCCGGCACCACCTGAATCAAGGCGAGCATGTCGGAGAGTTCGCCGTCGCGGAGCCAGTGGTACTTGCGCACGAACACCTCCTCCGCCACCAGCAGGATGGCGAATCCGCCGCCCACCACGAAGAGCGCGATTTTGAAGAACTCCCAGAAAAGCACCCAGCAGAGCTTCCCCCGGGAGGCGGAGGGCAGAGGCGGCTCCGGCGTCTGAATCGTTGTTTCCATCGTTCCGTATCCATCAAAAAAAAATTCCGGGCGGCTCCGGAACGCTGCCGGAATCCACCGCGGGGTCAATGCAGATCATTCATTGATAAAAATTACCACAACTTCCCCGGTTTGTCAACCGCGCGGCAACTGTTCTCCGGGAAAACCTCCCCCCTTCCCCGCCTTGACACCGCGGTACAGCGGTGCTATGTTCTACAGAAAATCAACATCATGACCGTCACCTGACACGAAGGAATCCGGAATCTGTCATCATGAGCGCAAAAAAACTGTACGTCATCGCCAACTCCCACATGGACCCCATCTGGCTCTGGCGGCTCCGCGAAGGCCGTTCCACCTGGCTGAACACCTGCCGCTCGGTCGTGCGGATGCTGAAGAAATACCCGTTCCTCAAGTTCTGCCGTTCGTCGAGCAGCTGCTACGAATGGATCGAAGCATGCGACCCGACGCTCTTCGCCGGAATCCGGGAACTGGTTGACGCGGGGCGCTGGGAGCTGGTCGGCGGCTGGGTCGAGCAGTCCGACACCATCATCACGCCGGGCGAAGTTCTGTTCCGGCAGGCGGAGTTCGGGAAACGCTACTTCCGCGAGAAGTTCGGCAAAGAGGTCCGCATCGGCTACAGCGTCGACTCCTTCGGCCAGAACGCCGGGCTGCCGAAGATTCTGAATGCGACCGGCTTCGACCGCTACGTCTTCATGCGCCCGATGGCGGAGGAGAAGAGCATGCCCTACCTCTTCCGCTGGCGCGGCGACGACGGCAGCGAGGTGGTCACGCTGCGCATCCGGCAGGCCTACTGCACCCTGCCCGGCTGGAAGGAGAAACAGGAGCTCTTCGACTGGATCGATCGGCTCTTCGCCGAGGGCGACGAGCACCAGACCTTCTTCTTCGGCGTCGGCGACCACGGCGGCGGCATCTACGAAAAACAGTTGAACTGGCTGCTCGAAGCCGCAGAAACCCGCGCCATCGAATTCTCCACGCTGGAACACTATTTCGACGTGATCGAGACGATGGATCTGCCGGTCTGCGAAGGCGAGCTCACCCACCACTCCCCGGGCTGTTATTCCGCGATTTCGGCGGTCAAACAGCAGCTTGCCTCCGCGGAGCGCGCTCTCTTCAAGGCGGAAAAACTGGTCCTGGAATCCCCCGGACCCGATGCCGAAGCCGACAAAAAGCGGCTCGACGACGCCTGGAATCAGTTTCTCTTCAACTATTTCCACGACGTCTACCCCGGCACCGCCGTAAAGAAGGCGTTCGAAGGCGAAGTGCGCGACCTCACCGGATACGCCCGGTGGATCGCCTCCTCCATTCTGGAAAAACGGCTCGGCCGCTACGCCGCCCGGGCAAAGAGCGACTTTCTGACCGAAGGCGGCGTTCTGCTCTGGAACCCGCTCCCTGTACCGGTGCGGGCGCTCTTCCAGTTCGACACCTTCGCCGACCCGAACTGCAACGGGAAACACTTCAACGCATTGCTCGACGGCGACGGCGCGGTCGTTCCGCTTCAATTTCTCCGGGCCGCCACCCCCTACGGCCCGAACAACGCCTGGGGGCGGGCCACGGCGGTGGTGGATCTCCCGCCCTCCGGGTTGCGGATTTTCGCCTATTCCCATGAGGCAAATTCCCCTGCCGCGCTCGGCTTCGAGCGTCAGAAAGCGGCCTTTGCCCGCATCGCCTTCCCGATCCTCGCCGATGTCGGCGACACCTGGGGGCACGGTCTTGCCCGCCTCGGGGAAACCATCGGCGAGGCGGAGCGGATCTGTTTCGAGGAGATCGACAACGGTCCGGCGGCCAGCTGTCTGCGCGGCCGCTACCGCTGGAAGCAATCGGAATTCCAACTGGACCTCTTCGCCTTTGCGGGCATTCCGGAACTCTTCGCCCGCTGGCGCGCCGAGTGGCACGAAAAGGACGACACGGTCAAATTCTGCTGGCGGACCGGGATCGACGGCGGCGAACTTCTCTCCGGTCAGGCCGCCGCCCTGCTCTCCCGCACGCCGGATGCGTGTGAACAGCCGTTCATCGACTTCGTCGCCGCCGCGGGGAGCGACGGGAAAACCTCCGGCATCCTCGCGGAGGCCCTGCACAGCTACGACTCCTTCGGCAGCGGGGAGTTGCGGCTCACGCTGCTGCGGCCGGTCTGCTATGCGGAGCATCTCCCCCACCGCCCCCACGGCGATGAAGGGTACGCCGATCTCGGCGAAGTGGAGCAGGAGTTCTGGATCTGCGACGGCCGCCCCGCGACGGAACTGCCCGTCACCGCCCGCGAACGGCTCTGGGGAGCCGAACATCTGGAGATCACCGCCGCTTCCGACGGGGTGGAGCTTCTGCGCACCGTCTGGAGCGTCGAACCGCCCGAAGTGATTGCGCTCTGCCAGAACAGCCGGGTGTTCCGGCTCTGGAACAGCGCCGCCGAACCGAAGAAGTTCCGGATCTGCCGCGACGGGGAGGAGTTTGCTTCCGGCACTCTCGCACCGGCGGAAATCCGCACCCTCCCGGCCCGCTGAATTCGGCCGGGTGCCGCCCTCCCCCCCCAAAAAAAATAAACCTGACTCCGGCATTTTTCACCGGAGTCAGGTTTTGAATTGCCCTTTTTTGCGTCCAGGCCGGAGGCCGCGTCACTCGCCGCGTTTGGCACGCTTTTCCGCGCGCTTCTCCTTCAGGGTCTTGGCCGGCGCCTTCTTGGTCTCCTTCTTGACGTCGTGACTCTTGCTCATCGTATCGCCCTCCTTGCTGTTGAACGGAAGATCTCCTATTTAAGATACCCCTTCCCGGGCTAAAGTCAAGGACCGCCCGGGAAATCTCACCGTCTCCGTCACACCTCCCAGACGTCGGTGCGGAAGGAGCTTGCGGGCAACCCCGCGCTGTTGTAGAGATTCGCCTCCTCCGGATTGTCCGCCCACGCATACCGGACCGCCACCGGAAGCGGCACCTCCGGCGAGGAGACCAGCACCGTATTCTCGCAGATCACCGCGGAGGCCGGATGGAACTTCCGGAAACGGTCCGCAATGTAGAAGCCCGCCAGCTCCCGGCCGTGCGCGGTCAACCCGGCTCCGCAGTGGTCGAAGTAGAGCCGGATGGCACTCCCCTCGATCGCCATCTCCCGGAACACCGGCCCGGAACCGACCACCGGACGGCTGTACGCTTGCTCCAGCGCCGCCAGCGCCAGACGCTCCCCCACCTCCTGTTTGCGGTGCGGATGGATGTCAGTGGCGTCCCCCAGGTCGATGGCGGAGGCGGTGAGATTGCCGCTCGAAACCGCCGCCAGAGCCTGCGCTTCGCGAATCCGGGGCCACTCCGCCTCCTGCTGGTAGGAGCCCGGCGTACGGAATCCCGCCAGAATCACCTGCAGGAAGGGGAACCTTCCCTGCCCCCAGCGGAACCGCCAGTCGGCAATCAGATCCTCCATCAACCGCCGGTACCGTTGCGGCGCCTGCTGGTTGGATTCGCCCTGGTACCAGATCACGCCGCGCATCGCCATCGGAATCAGCGGCCGGATCATGTTGTCGAACAGCATGCCGTAGCTGTTCGGATTCCCGGTCCCCATGATCGAGATGCGGTCGCACATGCAACCGATGTTCGATTCGACCGCATACCGCCACGCGCCGGAGAGCGAAAGCGCCGAGCCCGTTCCATCCGCCGGGGCAAGGTGCATCTGCTCCGCCGGACCGATCAGGCCGCCGTCGTAGAGGAACGAATAGTTCCGGACGGCGATGACGCACCGGCCCGCATGCACCCGTTCCCCCGGAATCCGGTAGTTGCGCGGCTGGTTCCAGTGGACCGTCTCCAGCCCCTCGCCGGTCCGCCCCGCCTCGACACCGTCGAACCAGGTCACGTCATGCTTGTCCACAGCGCCGATCGACAGACAGAGGTCACGCCCCGCCCAGTCGGGCGGAATCTCCACCTCCCGGCGGAACCAGATGATGCCGTTGAAACGGATTCCGATCTCCTGCCAGGAACGCGGCAACTGCACCACCTCCCAGTCGGAATCGTCAAAATCAGGGGCAAACCAGCCTTCCTGAACGCCCCGTTCCGAAAGCGGCGGCAGAAGCGGCTCCAGACGGTGGTTGATCGACAGGTTCTCACGGAACGGTATCGCCAGCTCCTCGGGGGAAAGACGTTCCCAGAAATCGGGGCGGCCGACCTCAAGTTCATACCGTGCCACATCCGCGGCGAAATCCGGATTTTCCATCAGCATCTCCCGGCTGGTCCATGCCTCCGCAATCGTGCCGCCCCAGCTGGAAACCACCACGCCGACCGGAACATTCAGCTCACGATGGAGTTTCCGGCCGAAAAACAGCCCCACCGCCGACCAGCTGTCGACCTGTTCCGGCAGATGCACCTGCCACGCGCCGCCGGCATCCAGCGGCGGCGCGATCTGCGCGTTGCGCTCCACGGTGAACATCCGCAAGGGAATCGACGGCGAACACTCCTTCCGGATCGACTCGATCCGCGAAGTGAGCCCCCCGGCGCAGAACTCCATGTTGGATTGTCCGCTCGCCACCCACACCTCGCCGATCAGAAGATCGGAGGAAACCACCGTTTCCCCGGTCTCCTTCACCTCGACCACAAGTTTGTGCGGGCCGCCTGCCGGCAGCGCCGGGAAACGGAGCGTGAAGCGGCCGTCTCCTCCAGCCCGGGACGCGGCGGACACCGTCCCCAGTTGCCCCTTCACCATGGCGAAAGGATCGCACCAGCCCCATACCACGATCGTGCGGTTGCGCTGCAGCACCGCATGGTCTCCGAACAGATTGGATAATTTCAGCATGAAAACAAACTCCATGATTGAAAAAAAGCACCGGCCGTTCCGGGCCGGCAGACAGACACTTCATTAAAAGTATAATATCCTCGTAAAAAAGCAAGCTTCCGATTTGTAAAAATGAAATAATAATCTATTGTATAAGATCATATTTTCAATCAATCATACGACAGCTCCGGAAAAACCATGCGGCACTGGAAAATCGATACTGTTCTGCAACTGCTCAAAGACGCGGGCGGAATTGCGCTCGCCGCCAGTGCCGACCCCGGAATCGAGCTGAAATCCGACCAAACGGTCGTCACCCGCGCCGACCGGGCCATCGAGCAGATGTTCGCGGACAGATTCGACCGCCCCGCCGAAGGGTGCTTCATGATCGGCGAAGAGAGCGTCGCCACGAAACCGGAATCCTATCTGGACGACGCCTTCCGGAGCCTCTGCTACGTGATCGATCCGATCGACGGAACCGCACCCTACTCCGCCCATGTGCCGCTCTGGGGAGTCTCCATCGGCCGAATGGAGAACGGGGCGCTCACCGAAGGCGCCATCTACATGCCGGTCGATGACGAAGCGCTCTTCACCTGCCGCGGAGAACTCTTCTCGGCCCGCGCACTCCAGAGCGGCGCCCCGGTGGTGGAGCCGTTCCAGCCCCGGCGGATGGCGCTCACACCGGCCGGACACATCTGCATCCCGCAGCAGGGCGCAAAACAATGGCGGTTCGACCTGCCCAACCAGGTTTTCGCCTGGAGCACCTGCGTCGGCTGTTATTATGCGCTGCTGAAAGGACGGATCCTCGCCTATATATTGAGCTGCAAACTGTGGGACCTCGCCGGCGGTCTGCCGATCGCGCGGGCCGCGGGGTTCGTCAACCGCTTTGCCGACGGGCGGGAGCTCGATCTTGCAATCACCGCCTCCGGGAACTTCCATCTCGAGCCCGGGCCGATGCGCTGGCGGCTGAAGGCTCCGGTTGTGGCGGCTCCCGACCGGGAAACGGCAGAATATGTCTGGAGCCATATCCGACAGGAGTGAACGATATCATGGAATCGCGCAGAAAAAAACATCCCGCCGCACCGTCGGCACTCTTTTTAGTCAGCCTCGGCTGCTCCAAGAATCTCGTCGACACCGAAGTGATCGCGGGGACACTGCTCAGTGCGGGGCGCACCCTGGCGTTCGATCCGGAAGAGGCCGATCTGTATGTGATCAACACCTGCGCCTTCCTCCCCGCCGCGCGGGAAGAGGCGTTTGCGGCAATCCGCGAGGGGATCGAGTGGAAACGCGCCGCCGAAGGCCGCCGTCTGGTGGTCTCCGGCTGCCTCACGGAATGGGATAAAACAGGCGAAGTTCGGAAGAACTTCCCCGAAGTGGACCTCTGGACGGGCGTCAACCAGACGGCGAAACTCGCCGAACTGCTCGACAGCGACGCCGCCCCCGCGCCCGCCGGGGCTCCGTGCTACCTGTATGATGAAACCACTCCGCGGCTGCAGCTCACGCTGCCGCATCTGGCCTATCTCAAAATCGCCGACGGCTGCAACAACCGCTGCACCTACTGCAGCATTCCGGGAATCCGGGGCACGCTCCGGAGCCGTTCGATCGCCTCGGTGACGGAGGAGGCGAGAAACCTGATCCGAGGCGGCGTGCGCGAACTGCTGGTGATCGCGCAGGACATCACCGCCTTCGGCATGGACCGCCCGGAATCGGGGGAGAATCTTCAGCTCCTGCTGGAGGCGCTGAACAATCTCGACGGCGATTTCGTCATCCGGCTGCTCTACACGCACCCGGCCCACTACACCCCGGGGCTGATCGACTTTCTGGCGCGGCCGGACACGAAGGTGCTGCCTTACCTCGACATTCCATTGCAGCACATTTCCGACCGGATTCTGCGGGCGATGAACCGTCATGTGACCCGGGAGGAGATCGAGACACTGCTCGCGACACTGCGGCGGCGGATTCCGGATCTGACGTTGCGCACGACCTTCATCACCGGCTTCCCGGGGGAAAGCGAGGAGGAGTTTGAAGAGCTTCAGGCGTTCGCCCGGAAGTTCCGGTTCGAACGGTGCGGCGTCTTCCCCTACTCGGCCGAGCCGGGAACACCGGCGGCGAAACTGCCCGGGCAGATCCCGCAGGAGCTCGCCGAAGCGCGGGCGACGAAGCTGATGAAACAGCAGCTCGCGCGGATGAAGCGGGCGAACAAGGCGCTGGAAGGAAAGGAATTTCGAGTTCTGATCGACGAAATCGACGGCCACGTGGCAATCGCCCGCGGCCCGATGGATGCGCCGGAAATCGACAACGTCATTGCGATACCGAAACCGGCCCGGCTCCGCGAAGGAGAGTTCTGCCAGGTCAGAATCATCGGAACCGATGGGTACGATCTCATCGCCGAACCGGTTCACTCAGCGAAAAAGGGGGCGAAACATGCGTAAAAACCTGCCGAACATACTCACCGTCAGCCGCATTGTCATGGTGATGATCTTCGTGGTGCTGGCGACGCTGGCGAATCACGCCTATCTCTCGGAGGAGTGGATTTTCCCGCTGCGTCTGGGGGCGTATATTCTGGCGATTCTGGCCGGAACCACCGACCTTCTGGATGGACATCTGGCGCGGCGCTGGAATCAGATCACCGATTTCGGCGCGCTGATGGACCCGCTGGCGGACAAAATCTTCGTGACGGCGACGATGCTGATCGCGGTGGAATACCGGCTGATGCCGGCGTGGATCGTCGTTGCGGTGCTCTGCCGGGAGTTCATGGTGACGGGTCTGCGGACGCTGGCGGCCAAAAAGCAGGTGGTGATTTCAGCGGACCGGTGGGGGAAGCTGAAGACGGCGCTTCAGATGGTGATGCTGGCGATTGCGGGAGCGTCGTGGGTGTGGGAGTTCGATCTTCACAGTGCGAAGTGGTTCGGGGTGCGGCTCTGGTACGTCTGGATCGCCTACCTCTGCGGAATCGTACTGGTGACGGTGCTTTCCGGACTCGGGTATTTTATCCGTTACCGGGATCTGTTCCTGCACACAGGTGATGATAAAAGTGAAAAATAGCGTCATTGGCGCTTGATTTTCGCAAATCAGGAACTATATTTAGAAAATCATCCCGGAGAGATGGTCGAGTGGTCGAAGGCGCCACATTGGAAATGTGGTTAGGGGCAACTCTACGTGGGTTCGAATCCCACTCTCTCCGCCATTTTTTTTGTCTTTTTTCTTTTCCCTCATGTGACAGACGGAGGAGAATGTTGTCCTGCTCTCCCCTCCCGCACTCTTTTCCTGCGGAAACCTTCCCCGTCCCCGGTGCACAGATTTCCCCGGGATGCACCGCGTCGGCAGAAGAGCCGCGACAGGCCTTTCAACTGCCGCAATAAGAACGAGCTTCGTTCTGAATCTCCCCCGTTTCCCGCTCGAAAAACAGCTTTGCCGACAACCAGAACTCCCTTGCCCATCCGGCATGGAGTTGCGATGACAAACGGAAAAATATATGGTTTTCCTCCCCTGACTGCTGTGTCAACAGTATAAAAAAAATATATTATCTTTATAAATGATATATTGCAAATCGTTTGGATTTTCGGTATACTTTTAGGTATGAAAAAGAAAAAAGAGCTCGTTTCCCCGGCCGGCCGGGAAGCGGCAACCAGGAAAAGAGCAGACAGGAAATTCACTGAAATCGGACGAAAAACAGAGTCATTCGTCATCAAATCATTTTGATACTCTCTCAAACACAGGAGGATTTCATGAATAAAAAGTGGAAAGTTGCAGTGGTGGGAGCCGGCAACT